>Ga0075986_131_pt1 | contig 2168 bp, 1 predicted proteins | sample RifGroA2_FD_68034 | JGI IMG/M metagenome (GOLD analysis project Ga0075986, IMG submission 68034) | Parcubacteria (Wolfebacteria) bacterium GW2011_GWA2_47_9b | reverse complement strand
CTTAGGTGTGGGTTGTCACCCGCAAAAGGTTGGAAAAATAAAAAATACAATGAATAAATTTAATAAGAACGGAGCGAGTGTTTTAAAAGCTACATTTGTTGGCTTTGTTGTACTTGTAAGCGCATTCGGTCCAATGATAAATGTTGCTGGTGCAGCTGCTGCATTTAATCAGGGCAGTCAGCCCCGCCAACTTTTGTCGGGAGCTAATGGTTCTGAAGCTGGTACCACAAACTGGGAAGAAAGCTCAGTTGATGTGGAGGTAGACGATAAACTTTCCTTTATGGTGTATTTCAAAAACACATCAGGAGAAGTCGCAACAGATCCTAGGGTTAGCATTAGCATCGATATTGATTCTAATGGTCAAGGAGCGGTGGCTACTGCCGAAGTTTGGGCAGATAATGCCCCAACAATATCGGATTCGATTAATATAGATCTATCTGGAAGTGGAGAAATAATGAGTATCTCACACACAGAAACCCACCTCTATAATGCACATGGCCTTATAGCCCTTCCCGGAGACGAGGAAGATGTAGTCACTTCAGGCGGAGTTGCAGTAGGCAACGTACAAGCCGGTGGAATTCGTTACGTTATCGCCAACTTCTCCGTTAACGGAGATGACGGCGGAGGTTCTAATGGAGTAGAAGTAACAACCCTTAATGCCGACGATATCGATGACAACAGTGCCGTACTTGTATGTGACGCTGACGCTGGTGACGCAGATGCCGATGTGTGGTTTGAATGGGGTGAAGACAGCGGCTTGGATGAAGAGACAACCTTTGTCACTGTTGACTCAAACGATAGCGACAGAATTAAAAAGACAATTACTGGTCTAGATGAAGACACTAAGTATTACTTCCGTTGTATCGCAGATGATGACGATGGCAACGAAGATACTGGCTCTACAAAGAGCTTCACTACTGATGATGACGGCGGAGGTTCAACCAATGCCGATGAGCCTGATGTGGTAACCATTTCAGCAACTGGCGTAAATAACACCTCAGCTACCTTGCGCGGTGAAGTTGACCCTAACGGAGACAACACCGATGCATGGTTTGAATGGGGCACAAGCGCTTCCAACCTTAATAGGACAACCTCTAACCAAGATATGGGTGATGGAACTAATGACGTTTCCTTTAGCTCTAATATCTCTGGACTTAGCGAGAACACTACCTACTACTTCCGCGCAATGGCGGAGAATGGTGAGGGAGATGACCAGGGAAGCATTCTAAGCTTCCGCACTGGTTCCCCAATCGTTAATGTGGTTACTCGTTTTGTGGATGTGTTCCGTACAATTGAAGTAGCTGCGGAGCCGGAACCAGAAGTTGAGGCATTGATCATAACGTTGAATGCCAACGCTGGTAATACTGACCGCAGAGAAATTGATTACACTGTTTCCTATGAGAACCGTACCGGATTAACTTTGACCGATGTGGTTCTAACAGTACCGATGCCAAACGAACTTGATTTCGTTGGATCGGATCCTAGGGAGAGCTTAAACCGTAACGATGAACTCGTGTACAACATCGGAACGGTAAGACCCGGCGAACAAGATTCATTTTTGATTGAAACCGAGTTAGACAATGGAGTGGATGCTAACGATGAGATTCGATTTGTGGCCCACGTGTCATACAACGATAACTCAAGAGTAACAAAGATTGTTGAGGTTATTGACGAGGGATCTTTTGGACAAATAGCTAGCGGAGGTGGAGCCTTTACGGCCGCCATCGCAGATGCTTTCAGAGGACTCTTTACTAACCCACTTCTTTGGATAATCCTCTTCATTCTTCTAGTTACCTTCGCAGTGCGCTACATGCTCGTTGCCAAGGATAGGAGAACAAGCACCCTAGTGTAGAGTGAGTGCTCAATTGCCCAATGAGAAAGGCCCCTTGACGGGGTCTTTCTTGTTGATATGATGATGCCGAGTCGATTAGTTAATAAAAAAACTACGACAGATATGAGAAGGAACGTTGAGAAATAGAGGTTTTGCTCTGTTAGCTTCCAAGCCGGTATCTAACAGAGCGGAATCTCTCATAGAACTAAGGTAAGAAATAGTGCGCGAAGAGCGTACTATTAGAGTGCTTTTTAGTTGTCCCAAGCGTCTATATTCTCTTTATTAAGAGAGTTTGGATTTTCAGGAGGATTTGATCCTGGTCCAGGATGAACGCTGG
>Ga0075986_131_pt2 | contig 6243 bp, 5 predicted proteins | sample RifGroA2_FD_68034 | JGI IMG/M metagenome (GOLD analysis project Ga0075986, IMG submission 68034) | Parcubacteria (Wolfebacteria) bacterium GW2011_GWA2_47_9b | reverse complement strand
TAACAACTCCAATGTAAAAATTGCTGGACATCATGCTGGAATATCAGTTGGCCCAGATGGTGCAACCCATCAAGCATTAGAAGATATTGCCACTATGCGAGTTATGGCAAATATGCGAGTAATTATTCCTTGCGACATACACGAAGCGAGGAAAGCCACAGTAGCGGCATCGAAAATTGCTGGCCCGGTTTATTTGAGATTTACCCGTGAAGCTACACCCGTTATAACAACTGAAGAGAGTCCATTTAACCCAGGAGAGGCTCAAATTGTTTGGGACTCAGATAGGCCACGATGTGCCATTATCGCCTGTGGCCCCTTGGTCTATACTGCAATACTTGCCGCTAAGGAGTTAGAGACAGAGAAGATTGATACCTTGGTTGTGAACAATCACACCGTTAAGCCATTAGATAGGGCTACAATCTTATCTGTCGCCAAGAGGTGCGGAACTGTGGTCACGGTAGAAGAACATCAGATAGAAGGAGGTATGGGATCAGCCGTCGCGGAGCTTTTATCTAAAGAGCTACCGACCATCCAAGAGTTTGTGGGGATGCAGGGAGTCTTTGGAGAATCGGGACCTCCGGGAGTTTTAGCTGTAAAATATGGGATGGATGTTAAGGACATTAAATCAGCTGTCAAAAAAACTTTAAGACGTAAACAATGATAGGAAGAAAATACGATTTTGTAGCGATAGGAGATCTTGTCACTGATGCCTTCATTAAGTTAAAGGATGCGCGTGTTAAGTGCGATGCGGATGGCGAAAACTGTATGCTTTCCATGCGCTTTGGAGACAAAATCCCATATGAAGATGTGGTAGTTGTTCCGGCTGTTGGAAATAGCGCCAACGCCGCAGTTTCGGCAGCAAGGTTGGGGCTTAAAAGTGCTCTAGTGTCCCATATTGGAGGAGACCAAAATGGAAAAGATGCTCTTAGGGTGCTTTGGGAGGAAAGGGTAAGCAAGAAATTCGTTAGGGTAAACAAGAGGATGGATACTAATTATCACTATGTCCTTTCATACAAAGGAGAGCGTACTATTTTAATTAAAAGCGAGGAGTTTACATACAGCATACCTTCTATTGGAAAACCTACTTGGATATATCTTTCTTCTATCGGAGAAAAAGGGTTAATTCGTTTTCACAAAGAGATTGAACGTTATCTAGCTACACATGAAAACGTTAAGTTAGCTTTTCAGCCGGGCACGTATCAAATAAAACTTGGGGAAAAACTCTCTGGGACATACAAGAGAGCGGAGGTGGTGTTTGTAAATAAAGAAGAGGCTCAAAGAATTCTTGGAAGAAAAGATAAAGATATAAAGAAATTACTTGATGGTCTTTGTGATCTTGGCACCAAGATTGCCGTTATCACCGATGGTCGGAAAGGAGCATACATGCATGAAGGAAAAGAGTATTGGTACACACCAATGTACCCAGATACTAAACCTCCAGTAGAGCGTACTGGAGCAGGAGACGCTTTTTCGTCTGCCTTCGTGGCCGCTCTTGCCCTAGGGAAGAGCGCAAAGGAAGCCTTAATGTGGGGTCCGGTGAACTCTATGTCTGTGGTGCAGCATATTGGTGCAAGAGAAGGACTTTTACCAAGACATACATTAGTGAAGCTTCTTAATAAGGCGCCCAAGACGTATAGGTTGAAGAAAATATGAATTTAAAAGAAGTAATAAAAAAAGCACGGGCGGAAAAGAAAGCCGTTGGGCATTTCAACATTTCAGATATTGCAGCCCTGCGAGCTATAGTGCGCGCTTCGGGGAAACTTAAGATGCCGGTTATCATCGGTACCTCAGAGGGAGAAGCTGACTTTATCGATATCGAAGTGGCAGTAGCGATGGTTAAAGATATGCGTGAGGAAACTGGCCAGGATATATTTTTAAATGCAGACCACTTCCATTCATTGGAGAAAATAGAGGAAGCGGTGCGCGCTGGATACGATAGCGTTATCTTCGATGCTGCTAAATTGTCTCTGCAAGAAAATATTCAAAAGACCAGGGAGGTTGTAGACAAGATAAAGGGGATTCGCCCCGATGTATTAATTGAAGGAGAGGTTGGGTACATAGGAGAGTCTTCGAAGATGTTAGACAAGCTCCCCGAAGGAATCGCAATGTGCAGTGTGGAAGATATCCAAAAATATGTAAGTGCGACGGGGGTGGATTTGGTTGCCCCCGCTGTTGGAAATGTGCACGGAATGTTAAAGGAAAGTGACAATCCAAGATTGAATATTGGATTAATTGGAGATATCGCCCGCGGTGTGGATGTGCCTCTAGTCCTGCATGGTGGTTCTGGGATAAGCGACGACGATTTTAGGGCAGCGATTGCCGCTGGTATAGCCGTGGTGCATATTAATACTGAAATCAGGGTTGCTTGGCGGGAGGGGATGGCAAGAGGATTAGGAAATCATGGAGAAGTTGCTCCGTATAAGATTTTTCCTAGTGCGGAGGAGGCAGTATATGAGGTGGTGAGCAGACGATTGAAATTGTTTGGCGGATTGCTATAATCCTTGAATTGAACGAGGTTGAGTTTGGTAAGGTATACAAAGAAGGAGGAGAGAACACCATCGTTAACGTAAAATTTGATAATGAATCGAGGTCCGTTTTAGTGCACTCTGTGCAGTTTGATCAAGTTAATCAGAAAGTTCTCGCAGTTGATCTCTATCAGGTGAATCTCAGTGAAAAGATTACTACCAACGTTCCATTGGAGTTTGTAGGAGAATCGAATGCGGTTAAAGAGATGGCTGGTGTTTTGATTAAAGCCTTAGACGAGGTAGAGGTAGAGGCTTTGCCTATGAACATTCCACACTCTATCCAGGTAGATATCTCAGTATTAGATGACTTTACTAAGAGCATCACGATTGCTGATTTGAAGATAGAAGGAAACTTCGAGATTAAAACAGATCCAGACGCGGGTGTGGCGAGTGTTGCTGAACCTAGGGTGGAAGAAGAGCCTGTTGCGGAAATAAATATTGAAGATATTGAAGTGGAAGCAAAGGGAAAGAAGGAATCTGAGGAAGAAATTCCTGAAGGAGAGAAACCTAGTGGGAGAGAATAACGTATAATTAAATAGTAGATGAGACTAAAGCCTCGACTACTAATTGATATTAGAAAAGCAGGAGTGGATGTGTACTCTCTTGAATCAGAGAGAGTGAACTTGCGTAAGCAGACTCCTCAAAAAAATAACCGTTTTGCCCGGCCGCTTTTGTTATTTCTTTTAATAAGTATTTCAGCAATATCTTTGGATGCATCTGTCTTTGCTCCGATTGGAGGAGGCGTGAGAGCTTTGACGGTGGATCAAGAGAGAAAGCAGTTAGAAGAGCAGCTTGAGGGATATGAAGAACAGATAAAAGAATATGAAAAAACCGTTACGCTATATCAACAAAAAGGTAGTACTTTGCAAGCCGAAGTAAATAGACTGAAGTCAAAGATATCGGCTATTAATGGTCAGATTGGCAAGATCAATAAAACGCTTAGTACTCTCAATGGTGAGATCAAAACTACCGCCTCAAAGATTAGTGATACCCAAGGAAGAATTGAACGTGGTAGAGAAGCATTAGGAGGAATTGTTAGGAGAGTTAGTAAGGATGATGAAAAAGGTTTAATTGAGATTCTTCTCGAAAACCAAAGCCTTTCAGATTTTTTTGTGAACGTTAATGATCTAGCGTTACTCCAGGAAAATCTTAAAGAGACCCTAGATGAACTAGGCATATTGCAGGATGATCTTATAACCCAAAAGGAGCTTTTGGCTTTGGAACGATCCGATGTGGAAGTGTTACGACTTTACCAAGTTAGACAAAAAGTTGAGGTTGAAGATGTAAAGTCTGAACAAGATCAATTATTAGCTGCGACTAAGGGTCAAGAGGCAGCATATCAAACTCTGCTTGCTATGACCGAAGAATCTGCAGCTCAAATCAGGGCGAAGATCTTCCGTCTATTGGGCGGTGGACAGATGAGTTTTGAGGAAGCGTATAACTTCGCCAAGTTTGCAGAACAACGCACGGGAGTGCGGGCAGCTTTAATTCTAGCTGTACTTGATAGGGAGTCCGCTTTAGGAAGGAATGTTGGTCAATGCACATATCATACCGCTATGGCTCCCGGTCCGCCTACATCTAGAAGAGATGACGTTACGCCATTTCTTGCAATTACTAAGAAGTTAGACCTAGACCCAGATACTACATTGGTTTCCTGTCCGATAGTTGCTGATGGGGCATATGGTGGAGCCATGGGTCCGGCTCAGTTTATCCCGACCACTTGGATGGGGTATGAAGCGCGCATTGAGGCAGTGACAGGTTCGCGTCCTGCTAGCCCGTGGAGAAACCTAGATGCGTTTGTAGCCTCGGGCTTATACTTGAAGGATTCGGGCGGAGCAACAAATGAGTTAGCTGCTGCGGCTAGATATTATTGTGGAGGTAATTGGCAACGTAGTGTTTGTACAAATGTTTATGGTGCAGCAGTTATTAACAGAGCAGCGCAAATCCAGAGGGATATCGATGTGCTTGAGCGTTAACCCTGCTCCTCCTTTTTCTCCTCCTCCACTTTTTTAAAAGCTTTAACTATTGAGTCTATATCTCCTTCGAGAATTTTTTCGAGGTTGTGCCACTTTTTACCTATTCGGTGATCTGTGATTCTATCTTGGGGATAGTTATAGGTGCGAATTTTTTCTGATCTATCACCAGATCCTATTTGAGAGCGTCTCATTGCTCCTTGCTCTCCTCGTTCTTTCTCAATCTGCATTTCGTATAACTTAGAACGCAAAATATCCATTGCCGCCTCTCGGTTGCTTTGCTGACTTCTACCTGCTTGGGATGTCACAACCAAACCACTAGGTTTGTGCAACAGTCGCACAGCGGTTTCTACTTTGTTTACATTTTGTCCTCCGGGGCCACTTGAACGGAAGAAAGAAACTTCGATATCTCCTTGGTTAATCGCAACTTCTTTTGCTTCAACTACTGGCATGATGGCAACGGAGGCGGTTGAAGTATGAATACGCCCTGCCTTTTCTGTTTTAGGAATTCTTTGAACACGATGCACGCCAGATTCATATTTGAGGGAATCATACACTCCATCCCCGGCAATTTGAGCAATAAAAGTTTTATATCCTTCAGTAGAGCTCTGGTTAAAATCCAAGACAGTTATTTTCCAACCTCTATTTTCTCCATACCTTTGATACATACGAGCAAGGTCGCTAGCAAAAATGGCGGCTTCATCACCACCAGCTCCGGCGCGTATCTCCAGGATGTCTATGAGTTTTTCTTGTCCAGTAAAGAATGGATGACAGTTTGAACATATTTCCACCTCCATTTTCTCTTTTGTAGAGCCAATTTCATAGGTTTTTCCGCAAGAGCAAACAATCTTTGCCTTTGGGAAATATTGAGGATGAATATCTTGCTTCATGGCTTAATAACTCCGGATATTATCCTTTATTAGCTGTATATAGTCAAGAATTGGCTTAAACATTGACTTAGGTGGGAGATGTGATAAATTGCTGTAGATTGCAGACCATGGTCTTGACTTTTCCGTCAAGTTGTGGTAGTAATAGATAGTTGTGTGGAGAAGTCTTATATGAGGAAGAGTCTCGCATAAGACTACTTTACACTGATGTTCCTTCATATATTTATAAATCAGACCTATTAGTTAGTCGTAGATGCGCGGGCTCTGAATGGTTATCAGTATATATCTGGTGGCTATCCAAAGCCCGCGTTGAAGCGGGAATAATGCCCCCCATAAGGGGCCGAGTAAGGAAAGGAGGTCTTCCTCTCATGTTGAAGAAGACCTTGACCATCGTGGCGGTCACAGCGATCGCTCTGTTGGTAGTCATCTTGCTCGCCCTCGCGTTCATCGTGGGGGTGAGCTCCAGTAAGCCAGAGCGTTTGACCGTAGAGCAGTGCAACGCTCTGCTGGTTGAGCGGACGGCGTTGCTCTCCAACGAGCGCACCTTGACGGGTGCTCTCGCGGGGGATGGCTACCGGACCGAGGTGGAAATCCCTGGATGTATCTCCACGTCGGTGGAGAGGTTTCCCCCCGAGCCAGAGCAGGTATTCCTTGTGGAATCTCCGGAACCTGAGGTTCAAGTGGTTCTGGTTGGCGGGTTGCCGTGTGACATTTGTGTTACGGCAACAACGGTCCCCCAGGGCTGCAATTGCGGTGGTTCGACGACCACCACGGTCCCGGTGACCACAACCACCACGGTGCCGCCGACAACGACGACCACCACGGTCCCGGTGACCACAACCACCACGGTGCCGCCGA
>Ga0075986_128_pt1 | contig 6766 bp, 10 predicted proteins | sample RifGroA2_FD_68034 | JGI IMG/M metagenome (GOLD analysis project Ga0075986, IMG submission 68034) | Parcubacteria (Wolfebacteria) bacterium GW2011_GWA2_47_9b | reverse complement strand
GGCACATACAAAAGCAAAAAGCGCGGCGAAGAACAGCCGCGAATCGCAATCAAAGCGCTTAGGCGTGAAGCTTTTTGACGGCGAAAAAGTCATGCCCGGTGGAATCATCATCCGCCAGCGCGGCACCAAGTTCTACCCGGGAGATGGCGTCCGCCGGGGCAATGACGACACCCTTTACGCCGCCGTCTCCGGCACCGTTAAATTCGCTTCCAAAAAGAAAATTTCCTTCGACGGCAAAAGAAAATCCGTGAAAACCGTCTCCGTCATCTCTTAGTTTCTCGGTTATCCCCCGGCTATCTTTCACGATTATTTTTTATATTTCTTATATTTCTTATGTTTCTTATGTTTCTTAATTATCCCTGAAACTCCATTTATTCACGGTCGTGAATAATCGTAGTTTTTCATAAAAACAATCTGTCTAAGGTACCAGTTTTACTGACTGTAAAAATTTCAACGCACGGTAACAATTTACAAAGATTTAAATCCTCTACAAAATCTTCCGGAATCTTGCGCTTCCCGGCCCAAACACTTCCTTGAACCAATTTAAATTTCATTTCAATCAATTTTCTTCTCAGCCAGTCCCTTTTTTGCCTTTCCTTCTCCGGTATATCAAAAGCAATTATTGTAAGACTATCCGAGGCTTCGGATTTATACCTACGCGGGGGCAAAACGCTTTCCCCGTAGTAAGTTTTAAGTTTTTTTAATTCCTTTTCGCCTTTCTCGGTCATACCCCAAATTTCTCTGTTGCTTTTCCTTTTCTTAATTACCAACCCGCCCTTTTTTAGATAGGATATAAGATTGTATAATTTTTGCTTCTCCTTTAACTCGGCGATTATCTTTCCACGCACTTGTTGTATTTCTTCTTTCCGTCGCTCTATCCGAGAATGGGAACTACCATAGGAACTTGTCATAATCGCGAGCAAAATATCCGAGGTTTCTAAAGCGGCCCCGCCAATTGTCTCTAATATCTTCATTGCTATCTGACTTCTAGTTTTCATTTTTCACGTTTTTTATCTTATACCTTCATTATATCACACTCCTCCATTTATTCACGGCCGTGAATAAATGGAGGAAATTATTTTTTACACCGATTCCAATAAAACACTTACTTCGACTTTGACGCCTTCGCCGAGGTTCACCTCCACCGTGTGCTCGCCCAAAACTTTGAGCGGCTTTTTTAGTTCGGCTTCGGTCTCGGGAATTCCCCGCTCGGCAAGCTCGCGCTCGATATCGCGGGCAGTTACGGAACCGAAGACCTCGCCTTTCTCGCCGGTTTTCACTTTGAAGAAAAGTTTTTCGTTTTTGATTTTTTCCGCCTCTGCCTTAAGTTTCGTAACCAGCTTTTCGTGCTCGGCGTCCATTTTCGATTTCAGCTCCGCCATTCTTTTTAGAGCGGCACCGGTCGCGACTTCGGCCAATTTTTTGGGCAGGAGAAAATTGCGGGCATAACCGCCGCTTACTTCTTTAACGTCGTTTCTTTTCCCCAAACCTCTTATATCTTCAAGCAAGATTACTTTCATGTCATGAACCGATGACAAAAATTGTCCGGCCGGATTTCGCGATTTCTTCTTCCAAAACCTCAATCGCTTTATCGAGCTGGGGGTCGCGGTCGTTCTCGACGTCTTCATCGGTAATCTCCACGACGAAATCCGGCTCCAGGCCGTTGCCGTCGATTTTCACGCCATTCGGGGTAAGCCACTCGGCGACGGAGATTTTGAGCGAAGACCCGTTCGGCAAATTTTCGATTTCTTGGACAGTGCCTTTGCCGAAAGTTTTTTCACCGATAAGTTTTATGCCGCGATTGTCGCGAAGGGCGCCGGCGACTATTTCCGAAGCGGAGGCCGAACCGCCGTTTACGAGCACAACGGTCGGCACTTCGGCAAAAGCCGCGGGTCCTTGCGCCCGCATGACGTTTTCTTCGCCGGAACGAAAACTTTCCCTTACAATCACTTCTCCCCTCCCCAAGAACCAACCGGAAACGCTGTTTGCGACATCCAAATAACCGCCCGAGTTATTGCGCAGGTCAAGAATTACGCCCTGGGCGCCCCGGGTGAGAGCATTCAGGGATTCCTGATAAAAAAGATAGGGAGCGTTGGCGCTGAAATTATAAAGCTTGAAATGAACGATGCCGTCGTCTCTAAACTCCGAATCAAGCGTCGGGATAACCACGAGGCCTCTCGTAATCTTGAATTCCCGCGCTTCGCCCCAATCATCGCGAAAAAGAAGGAGAGTGACTTCGGTGCCCTCCTCGCCGCGGATAATTTTCACCGCTTCTTCGACCGAAAGGTCATTGGTTACGGTATCGTCAACTTTCAAAATTTTGTCGCCGGCCTTGAGTCCCGCCGCCTCGGCCGGATTGCCTTTCAAAGGAGCGATTATCTGAAGTTGACCGTCGCGGATGCCGATTTCGGCGCCGATGCCGCCGAAGTTTCCCTGAATATCTTCTTCGAATTTCTTGGCATCCGAAGGATTAAAGAAAGTCGTGTAGGGATCGTGAAGGGCGCCCAAAGCTCCTTCTATCGCTCCGTAGAGCAAATCTTCGTCGCTTACTTCGCTTATTCTGAAATGCTTCTCTTTGATGAGACTTACCGAATCCCAGAAAAGCCCCATGTCGGCATTGAGAATCGTGCTTGTGGCATTCGGCGGAAGAACCACCGCCCCCGAAGGAAACCGGAACCAGCCGAGATTCTCGCCGCCGTAAAAAGCGCCGGCGCCGACGATAAGACCGGCAACGAAAATGACGATAAGATTTTTCAAATTATTTTTGTGGTGCATTTCCTAATTTAAGCAAAATAAGATTCATAAGTCCAATGCCTCGTACTCGGCGCCGGTTCTTTTGAGAGTGGATTTCATAAGGCGGATTCCCCGCGCTTCGTACCGCCAGTCGATTTCTTTTTCAATCGGCGGCAGGTTACCAAACGGCGTTTCCGGAAACCGGGCGAGCGTAATATGCGCCCGATAGGGGCGGAGTTCGCGCTGCCATTTTATGCCTTTTGTTTCCAACTTGTCTTCCAGTTTTTCTTTGATTTTCCCCAATTCTTCGGAGGTTTGCCCTGTCGTCGTAAGCCAAATCATCCTCGGGCGGGGTCCCGGCGGCCCGTAGATTAACTTTTCAAACCGAACCTCAATTTTATCGACGTCCGACGTCGATATATTGGGAATTGCCGATTCGTCCTGATAGCCCAGAAAGGTAAGAGTAAAATGCCAGTTCTCGGGCGGCACGAAACGGATGTCCCGCGGCAGACCGCGAACTTTTTGAATGTCGGCCATAAGTTCGGCAATCGAATCCCGAATGTCTTGGGGAATAAGAATAGCGACGAAAAGACGAACTTTTGTCATTCGGGTTTTCTCACCTCGTATATTTTTTTTGTCCTGTCAACGAAAACTTTTCCGTCCAAGTGGTCCACTTCGTGCTGAAAAACCCTTGCGAGCAATCCCCGAGCCTTGAGTTTTATTTTTTTACCCTCTAAGTTATAGCCCTCAAGAACAACCCGTTCGAATCGCGGAACCACGCCGTACCTCCTCGGCACGCTTAAACACCCCTCCTCCATTTCAATTTTGCTGCCCGAACTTTTTACGATTTTAGGATTCAAAACGGCATAAAATTTTTCATCGCTTCCGCTCTCCCGCGAACTCGTAACCTGAGCAACGAAAAGACGCTCGGTTCTGCCGATTTGGTTTGCCGCAAGTCCGATACCGATGGCCTTTTTCATCGTCACTCTCATTTTTGCAATGAGTTCGCGCAGTTCCCTCCGACTAATCTTTGAGAAATCGAGCGGCGGGAGCTTCTTCCGCAAAAACGCGTTTTCTTTTTTGTCGCTTATGGAAAGTATTTTCGTCATTGTTTTTTCGTTTTTCTCACGGATGGAAGAAGTTTCATGAAATAAGCTCCTTTGTTTTGAACGTTACTCCGCATTGCCACGTCTTTGGCAAGCTCCAGGAGAGCTTGAGCATCATAATCTTTGGCTAATTTCATGTAAAGCGATTTATGCCCTTTATCTTCCAGCGTTTCGGCAAGCTCAAGACCGACCGATTGGTGGTGAAAATAAACCCTGGAATCGGTTTTTCTTTCCTTCAAAAGGTCCAAATAGCTCTTCTTGTTTGTTGATTTCCTCATAATCTGACTTAATCTTATAATAATTAGACATGAATAACTACGTCTTCTTCGGCACTCCGGATTTTGCGGCCACAATCCTCGAAAAACTGATCGGCGCCGGCTTCCTTCCGGCCGCAGTAGTCTGCAATCCCGACCGGCCCGTCGGAAGGAAAAAGGTTTTGACCGCTCCGCCAACAAAAATCCTGGCTCAAAAATATAATATTCCGGTACTCCAACCGGAAAATATTAGGACATCCGATGTCCTAACATTAACGCCAATATTTGGGACATCGGATGTCCGCAAATTCGATATCCTCATCGTTGCCGCCTATGCCAAAATAATTCCCGAAGAAATTCTGCAAATTCCCCGCCTTGGAACAATCGGCGTCCATCCTTCGCTTTTACCCCGCCACCGGGGCGCTTCACCTATTCAAAGCGCGATTTTGGAAGGCGACGAAGTGACCGGCGTTACTCTCTATCTTTTGGACGAAAAAATGGATCACGGACCGATAATTACCGGACGAGAATTTCCGATTTTCAATTTACAATTTTCAACGTTGAGGCAAAAACTTGCGGAGCTGGGCGGAGAATTGCTTATTGAAACGCTGCCGAAATTCGTAAGCGGCGAAATCAAGCCGCAGGTTCAAAACGAAGAATACGCCACCTATACCAAGAAGTTTAAAACCGAAGACGCGTACGTTGATTTAGAAAAAGATAGCCCGGCGATAATTGAGAAAAAAGTCCGGGCGCTAAACCCCGAACCGGGTGTCTGGACGATGCAAAACGGCAAACGGATGAAGATTTTGGAAGCCGAGTTTAAAGACGGGAAACTGACGCTCAAAAAAATCCAGTTCGAAGGCAAAACACCGCAGTTTCTGTAGTGCCTCAAAATCGGTCCATATGGACCGATTTTGAGGCAAATAACCTAATCACCTTACTCTCCCTTCGACGTTGTGTATTCCAGAACAATCTGCTCTCCGTCTTTTAAGACAATTCCAGCCGGATTTACGATTTCTTTGCCGTCTACGGTCGCCTTCAAAGAATAACCTTCCCGTTCAAAAGACTTTTCCCAAACACCCATAAAGTCGCCGAAGGTGTATTCCCGCCTGTCCTGGGCTTCCGCGTGGATTTCACCGGTTTCGTCGTGGGTGTGGAGCGCCTGCTCGCAACCGCTAAGGCCAATGTCGGCCGGCACTATTTCGGGAGCGTCGTCAACCAAAATCGTAAGACGCGGGTGGATGTGCTGAAGAAGAGGTGTGTTCGGCAGAAGGCACGGCACAACCGAAGAATCCCCCGAACCGTTCCCCGACTTCATCCGCGGGTAGGCGAACAGAAAAACCAGAAGCAAGACAATGCCTATTCCCAAAATTAAAGTTGATTTATTCTTACGCATGGTTTATCAATAATACTAAAGAATTGCCGGGCCGAGCGAAGCGAGGGACATCAATATAGAAAATTAATCACCCGGCGAATGTAATGAGCCGGATGCAATTAAAACTCCAGATATTTTCTTATCGCGATAGCACTTGAGACGATTCCCAAAGTAACGCCGAAAAGAACCTGATACAAAATGAGGTTCACCCAATTGTTTGCGAAATAATCTCCCAGATTCACTTCCAAGATGAAACCGGCGATGTGGGGAGACATAAAACTTATGACGGGAACAAGAATGGCGAAACTCACGACCGCGGCAATCAATCCATAAAGCACTCCTTCGGCAATATAGGGCCCGCGGATGAAGCTGTTGGAAGCGCCGACCAGGCGCATAATTTCAATCTGCTCCCTGTTCGAAAATATGGCAAGACGAATGGTATTGAAAGTGACGAGCACGGCGAGAAACGCGAGGAATATTGTAAGCGCCACCACTCCTCTTTCGGTAGCATTGGTAAGCTTATCAAGACGGTCGATGACGACTTTGTTCTGGGCGTAGGTGACTTTTTCGATGGAGTCCGCCAAATTCGGAGCTTCCAGGTAACTCGCAATTGTATCGTACTCACCGAGTTCGTTGGCTTTGATGTTTAGGGAAGCAAGAAGCGGATTTTCATCCAGTTCTTCGAGTGTTTGGACAATTGTTTCGTCGTCGGCGTGACGGGCCTTAAATTCCTCGAGCGCTTCTTCCCGGGAAACGTACTCCACCGCCTTTACTTCCGAAAGGCCTTCTAAGGAACGCTTGATGTTCAAAACGGAATCTTCGGAGACGTTGCTCTTAAAATAGACGCTGATATCCACTTTTTCCTGAACCGATTTTATGGCGCCGCCCGCGATGACGTTGAATAAAATCAAGCTTTCAAAAACGAGGAGGGCGAGAATCATGATGCCTATCGTCGAAACCGAAAGCCAGCCGTTCCGGAGGAATCCCTGCCAAGCGAATTTGATTATTCTCGATAGCGTTACCATATCTTAAAGTATAAACTTACCGGTCGGGTCGTCTTTAATCACTTTTCCCTTGTCCAAAGTTATCACCCGCTCTCCGAGCGTCGTCACAACATCCTTGTCGTGGGTAGCGAGAATAACGGTGCTGCCCAGTTCGTTTATTTTCGTAAGGAGTTTTATCACTTCCCAGGTATTGTAAGGGTCCAGGTTGCCGGTCGGTTCGTCGGCAATCAGAACATCCGGCCTCGTAATCATGGCCCGGGCGATGGCGACCCGCTGTTTCTCGCCGCCGGAGAG
>Ga0075986_124_pt1 | contig 13102 bp, 11 predicted proteins | sample RifGroA2_FD_68034 | JGI IMG/M metagenome (GOLD analysis project Ga0075986, IMG submission 68034) | Parcubacteria (Wolfebacteria) bacterium GW2011_GWA2_47_9b | reverse complement strand
GTCCTATTAATAAGCGTGTTTTTTGCCTCATCTGCCCTTGCGGCTGGTTTATCTTTTACACCCTCAAGCGGCACATATAATAAAGGACAAACATATAGCGTCTCTATCTATGTGAATCCAGCATCTGATTCTATATACACAGTTAAAGCAGAGGTAAAGTACCCCGCCGATTTACTAGAAGTTAAATCTTTCAGCCTTGCTAGTGGTTGGACGGCCCTAAGCCAACCAGGATACGATGAAATTAACAATAATAGTGGCATTTTAATCAAAACAGGTGGTTATGCAGGTGGATTGGAGAACAATGCTCTTTTCGGAACGATTACTTTCTATGCCAAGGACTCGGGGTCAGCAAGCGTAAGTATTGGTAATGGTTCGCAAGTTTTAGATGACAACAGCAAGAATGTATTAACTTCACGTCCATCAGTATTATTCACTTTATCGGATGAAATTGAGCCAGCGACACCGACGCCAGCAGTCCAAAGTCAACCTCAAACGGCTCCTGCCCCAGTAGGGGGGGGAGATAGTAGCGTGGCCTTTGTTGAGCCTGCTCCAATCAATCTTACTGCTATGGCCCTAGGACTAGCTTGGGCAGGCTATCTTAACTCTCCTTCCCTGATATTGTTAACAATCCTTGCGGTGTTAGTACTAGCTGCGGTAGTAAAAAAAGAACAGTTTTTTGCAGCAATCAAAAAACTTAAAAAAAGTTTTAAGAAGAATAAGTAGGGTTACTTCAACTGCTCAATAATCGCCACCTCTAACGGCACTATGGCGAAAGGGGAGTAGCGCATCTGTGAATACGCTTTGATTAAAGCTTTAATGAGCTCTATAGCCCCGTCAACGTCTTTGATGCTCTCGGCGTGTTTCTTGATCCCATCTAGTTCATCCTTGGTTAATTCTTTGTCGAAATACACCTCCATTTTGGGGTCAAATTTGTAAGTGAGGATGCGCCTTAGATAGTGGATCAAATCTTTTGTTAGTTGCACTAGATTGAAACCCGCTTCGTTGATTTCCATAAGATATTCCAAGGATGCGGAAAGGTTTTTCTCAAGAAGATATCCAGTCAAAGTGCTGGTGCGCATAATGCCAACCTTTCCCAATATGCGTTCAACCGTTTCCAGTTTCATATCGCCTCCGATGCTTACAACCTGTTCGAGGAGAGATTCAGCATCCCTAAAGCTTCCTTCGGAAGCGCTTGCTATAAGTTCGAGAGCGTCATCCGTGATCTTAAACTTTTCTGCTTTGGCAATGGTTTGCAGTTTTTGGAAAATCAGTTGAATAGGAACTTTACGGAAGTGAAAACGTTGAGTGCGGGAACTGATGGTGGGGGGGATTTTGTCATCTTCGGTAGTGGCAAGGATAAATATTGCATGCGTTGGAGGCTCTTCCAGAGTTTTAAGAAGTGCGTCAAAGGCAGGTTTGGTTAGCTGGTGGGCTTCGTCGATTATGAAAACCTTGTTCTTGTGCGAGGTGGGGGAGAGGCGGATGCCTTCTTTGAGGTTGCGGATCTCGTCAATACCGCGGTTACTTGCAGCGTCCAATTCCACTACATCTAGAGCTCTGCCCGCGTCTATCTCTTCGCAGGGGAGGCACTTATTACAAGGCTCTCCTTTTTTGCGAAAAGCCTCATCTTTATTTCTGGTTTCACAGTTGGCGATTTTGGCAAGGATCCTGGCGGCGGTGGTTTTGCCAGTGCCTCTGGGACCGGAGAAAAGATAGGCGTGGCTCAACTTGCCGGTCTTAGCGGCGTTTCCCAGAACTTCTACAACCAAATCCTGGCCTATAATATCGGCTAGAGTTTTGGGTCGATACTTCCTGTATATAGCGAGGGCCATAGCTCAAAAATCGCTTTAATTATAGGGTCTGTTGCCGTAGAATGGAATAACTAAGTCAATATCGAATAATGGGTACCGAAACAGTTTCCGGATATGAGTTTCAAACCGCCAATTTCAAGGGCCCTTTAGAGAAACTCCTCCAGCTTATAGAGGAGAAAGAACTGGAGATCACAAGGCTGAACCTAGCTGAAGTGACAGCGGACTTTATCGCATACCTTGGAAAGCTGGAAGACAAGATGCACCGCAGGGAATTAGCTGATTTTGTGGTGGTAGCCGCAAGGCTGATCTTGATCAAGTCCCACGCCCTTTTGCCCCATTTGCAGTTGAGCGAAGAGGAGGAACGAGATATGGCGGAGCTGGAGGCGCGCTTGAGACTATACAAAGAACTGCACTCCGGAGAACGCGCGATAGCTAGTTTGTGGGGGAAGTATGTTTCATATGGCAGGCCCTTTCTTTTGAATGTGCCAAAGGGGTTCTATTTGACGGAGAAAGTTGATGTAAAAGAATTGCATAAGCATATAAAGCTCCTAGCGGAGGGATTGGTGGATCTGCAAAAGATGGAGGAGGGGGAAGTAAAGATGGTATCGCTAGAGGAGAAGATCAAAGAGTTATTTAACTGGATCAATGCCAGAGTGAGAACGAATTTTAGCGATTTGAGTAAGGATAAAGAGAAATCAGAGGTGGTAGTGATGTTTCTGGCGCTCCTACACTTATTCAAAGATTTTGACGTTGATATCGAACAGGACGAACTGTTTTCAGAGATTAAAATCATAGGATCCAATGGATAAAAAAGAGAAGAATCTGGAGGCTAAGATAGAGGCAGTGCTTTTTATCCACGGCGAGCCGGTAAGGTTGAAGAAGTTAGCTTCTGTGACTAAAGCTAGTGAGACCCAAATTGAGAAGGCTTTAGATTCAATTAAGGAGAGATTGGATAGCGAAGATAGGGGATTGGACTTAATGAGAGGGAAAGACGAAGTACAGTTGGTGACCGCTCCGGAGCTTACGGAGGTGGTGGAGAAGTTAACCAAAGAAGAGCTTGATACAAAACTCACTCCGGCGGCCCTAGAGACACTTTCTATCATCGCGTATCTTGGCCCCTGCACGAGGGCTTTGATCGACTACGTTAGGGGCGTAAATAGCTCCTTTATGTTGCGCACTTTGATGGTACGGGGATTAGTGGAACGTATGGATGATAGGGGAAAAACAGGAGGATATGCGTATCAAACAACATTTGATTTTCTCAAACATATGGGCGTTTCAACCTCGAAAGAGTTACCCGAATATGAAAAGTACGCAGCGTTGAGCAAAACGTTAGTGAATGATGGTGAAGAAAATCAATAGAAAAGTTTGGCTTTTTGCGGGATTGGCTTTGGTTATAGGCTTAGGTCTATTTTTTTCTTTTTTAAGATACGAGAAACCAATAGAAGAAAACTTAGTATCTGAAATGGGTAAAGCCCAGATTGATACTACGAGCCTTGTGGCGGACGCACCGGTAGCGCAAGGACCATTAAACGAAGATTCTACTACTGTAAAAAATGAGACGCAGTCGGCCGTAGCAGCGGGAGCGTATCTGATGAGCGGTAGTGAACTTACGGGATGGAAAGAAGACAAGCGTTGGCCGATAGCCTCAATTACTAAGCTAGTTTCGGCGTACGTGGCAGAGAGTGTAATGGATCCAGAACAGAGTGTGGTAATTAGCCAAACGGCGGTAGATACAATGGGAGATGCGGGCGAATTCAAATTAGGAGAGATTTTCAAGGTGCGCGATTTAGTAAAGGCGATGCTTATTACCTCAAGTAATGACGCCGCCGTGGCGCTTGCTCAAAACTACAGCCAGACAAAGTTTGTTTCAGAGATGAATTTAGTAACAAAGGCGGCAGGGATGAATGATAGTCAGTTTGTGGAGCCTACCGGTCTTTCGGTTCAAAACCAGTCAACGGTGGAAGACCTAGTAAAACTAGTGCAATACATTTGGAGGGAAGATAGAGAATTTTTCCAAATTACCCGCCAATCCACAGATTTTATTGTTGACATTAACCTTGGAGTGGGGAGACAATTAACGAACATCAACCAGTTTGCAGGGGAGAGTGATTTCCTAGGAGGGAAAACGGGTACCCTGCCGGAGGCGGATAGCAATTTGATTTCCGTTTTTGACGTCCCCGGGTTTGGGGAGCCGGTCATAGTGGTGGTGTTGGGATCCAAGGATCGCTTCACTGAAACAAGGAGCATACTTTCAGGCCTATGATGATAGAAGCTATAAGAATCGTAACGGTATCCATAATCTCTTTTGTGGTGGCTTTTACCTTAGCCCCCATTATTCTAAGAGGACTGAGAAAAATGAAAGCAGGTAAACAAATTAGGGTCTCAAACGAGAGCCCTATTTTTTCAAGTTTGCATAAGAAGAAGGAGGGAACTCCTACTATGGGAGGCATTACTATCTGGCTGACTCTCGCTATCGTTACCGGTTTCTTGTGGCTTATGGAATATCTCTACGACGGGTTTTGGGGATTCCTCAGTTTCGTCGATAGGGGAGAGACCTTTTTGCCTCTAGCCGCCTTCTTTATCGCAGCCCTTTTGGGGCTTTTTGATGACATTATGGGAGTGATGAGAATGGGAGACAAAGGAGGAGGGTTCAAGATATCGCACAAATTGATGGTCTATTTCCTGATTTCGGTGGTCGGAGCTTGGTGGTTTCTTTTCAAGTTAGATTGGCGCTTGATCCACGTGCCATTCCTAGGAAACTTTGATATTGGGATATGGTATGTGCCGATATTCATGTTCATCATTGTAGCGAGTGCCTTTTCTGGAGATATAACAGATGGTTTAGATGGGTTGTGGGGAGGGATCTCCCTTTTCATATACATCGCCTTGGGAATTATCGCGTTCGCCCTGGGAAGGTTCGAGTTAGCAGCGATGATTGGGGTAATTCTGGGTGCGATACTAGCTTTTTTGTGGTTTAACATATATCCGGCAAGATTCTTTATGGGGGACACGGGCGCCATGGCGCTGGGGATTACTATGGGGGTCATTACGATGCTCACCAATACCATCTTCTTACTGCCTATTTTTGCCATTGTCCCAGCTCTAGAATCTTTGTCGGTTATAGCCCAAACGATCAGTAAAAAGCTCACCGGGCATAAAATCTTCCTTTCCACCCCCATCCACCATCATTTTGAAGCTCTGGGTTGGCCAGAAAGCTTGATCACTATGCGTTTTTGGATCGTTTCCATTATGGGGGTAGGGTTGGCGCTCGTACTATTTTTCTTAGACAGAGTGGTTTTGTAGATATTCCTTAGAGTTAAAGCGGGTTGTGGTTTATAATTTACCTACATGAGCCTTTTAATAAAGGGAGTTCAGGTAGTTGATGGTACGGGCAAAGATCCATACAAGGGGGATGTTTTAATTCAGGGAGGGCTAGTCTCTTCAATTGGAGAAATCAGAGGGAGAAAGGCAGATCAAGTAATGGAGGGTCTAGGGCACTATCTTACCCCCGGCTTTATTGATATTCACGCTCGTTCCGACAGTTCGTTAAGCCTTTTTGATAACCCGGAGCAAGAAGGATTCGTGAGACAAGGGGTATTGAATATTATCGGTGGCCAGCACGGGTTTTCACTGGCGCCTTTGGTATATGGAAATGTGGAGTCCGTTCGCCGCTGGTCGGATGGTAGCGGGTTCAATATAAACTGGCGGAGCGTAAAAGAATTCTTGGGAGAGCTTAAGCGCTTTAACTTGGGTATCAACTTTGGAACATTCGCTGGGTATTGCGGAGTACGATTTGATGTCACTAGCGGCAGGAAGGGTTTGGAAAAGAAAGAGGCCGATGTCATTCACAAAGTTTTGAAAGACGCGATCAAAGAAGGAGCTTTCGGTATATCCTTCGATCTGGAAAGGTGTGGGTCAAAAGAACTCAAGGAAGTGGCTGCGCTTACGGCCCAAAGTGGGGGAGTGGTTTTGGTGAAGTTGGATACGCCAAGCGGTGAGTATGTTAAGGCCATTAAGGAGATCATTAATATATCCAAACTTACCAGAGCCAAGATAGTAGTAGAGGGATTGGAACCTCTTAAGGGTTCCATGAAGGAATTCCGAGAAGCGCTTGATCTAGTGAAGGATGCATTGGAGAAGAAAATAGATGTCCGTCTCGTATTGCAACCCCACACGGTAACTGAAGTGCACATTAGGGAATATTTACCCAAAGCATTAAGGAGCTTGGAGAACAAGGAAGCTTTGAAGAAATTGAAAGAGGCTAAGTATAAATTAGCAGCGAAAAGAAACTGGCAAGATATGGATTTCAGGAACGTGTGGGTGGTCAGTGCCCCCAAACACCATTTTCTGGCCGGAAAGAGCGTGGTTGATATAGCTAACAACTGGGGAGTTGATTACATTGAAGCAATGTTTCACTTGATAGAGATAAGCGAATTGCATGCTGTCATTGCCAGAGACAATTTAAGTCAGAGTCTCTTACGGGGGGCTATCGCAGAGGATGCGGTTTTCGTGACGGCTAATCTAGATGGAACCCGTATGGGAGGAGGAGTGGTGGTCAACGAAATGGCTCGCGATGCCTTTCCGCACTATTTCAGAACAGTGATCGGAGAAGGTTTGATGTCTATAGAAGATGCAGTTGCTAAGGTTACTTCAGTCCCAGCCAAGTATTTTAAGATTCCCGGTAGGGGATTGATAGAAGAGGGAACGCCTGCGGATTTAGTGTTGCTTGGCAAGGAAGACTATGAAATCAAGGAAGTGATTTTAAGAGGCAGGGTTTTTGGAGAAAAACGTCTTGAGGGAGAGATTTTAAAACGCAGCAAATATTAATATGGCAAGGGGAACAGCTAGAAAAATAGACTATTTTACCCTCACGATATTTTTGGTTTTGCTGGGCGTAGGATTGGCCGCTCTGGCATCAGCTTCGTCAGATCTGGGGAAGATCAACCACGACGATCCATTCTTTTACCTTAAAGACCAGATCATATTTGGCCTTGGGGTAGGCGCCCTCGCTTTTCTGGGAGGACTTTTTATCAACTACAGACTCTACAAAACCCTAGCGACCCCTATCCTCTTGGTGAACGTCGGGCTTTTGCTTTTACTGCTTTCTCCCTTGGGGATAACAGCCGGTGGAGCTCAAAGATGGATAGCGGTGGGACCTCTGACTATGCAGCCGTCGGAACTTTTGAAGTTAACCATAGTTTTGTATTTGGCTGCGTGGTTATCCAGCGAACGGAGAACTACTCGAGAAAAGAGCCTATCCGAAGGTCTCATTCCCTTTGTTTCGATGGTGGGATTTATCTGTCTGATTTTGCTTTTCCAAAACTCAACTAGCGCCGCCGTTATCATTGGCTTTGTGTCTCTTCTCATATATTTCTCTTCGGGGGCCAGGTGGCCGTTTGTGATAGTGATCGCTTTGGGAGGATTGTTGCTTGTGACTACCTTCATTCTTTCCACCCCCTACAGGTTGGAACGCATTAGGGGGTTTGTGGATCCAAGCGTTGATGTACAAGGATCGAGTTATCAAACCAATCAAGCTTTGACGGTTATAGGATCGGGGGGACTCTTTGGAGTGGGATACGGGCAATCAACAGCCAAAAACTTTCTGCCCGAGCGTATGGGGGATTCTATATTCGCGATTATTGCTGAGGAGTTTGGGTTTGTGGGGTCAATGGTAGTGCTCTTTCTCTACACCGGATTGGTGATAAGGGGAGCCATGTTGGCTGATAAGATCAAAGATAAATTTGGCAAGCTTGTTTTGGCGGGGTTTGCGGCGACTATCGGCACGCAGACCCTTGTTCACATTGCCTCTACCGTAGGTTCTATTCCCACGACCGGGGTACCCTTACCCTTTGTGAGCTACGGGAACTTCTCCCTCGTGGTATTTATGGCAATGGTAGGCATAATGCGGGACAGCCGGACATATATATCCGGTAGTAGTGGTGGTGTCTGAGCTGCAAGCCATGGCCGTAGATCAACAGGTGAATCTAGAAGTTCGGTATCTTGGCGCGTACGGGCCGTTCAAGAATTTTCTTCGGGAGAACAATATCAAGGTGCAGAGAGTGGCTAGTAGTAAGTTGAGACGTTACTTCGATTGGCGGAATCTCATAGACGTTCCTAAATTCATTTGGAGCCTGTTACAGGCACTTTGGAAAATGTATTGGTTTATGCCCAACGTGCTTTTTTCCAAGGGTGGCCCAGGGTCGTTGGCGGTGGTGCTAGTGGCGCGATTTTACCGTATTCCCATTATCGTGCATGAATCCGATGCTACTCCCAGTATTACTAGCCAGATCACGAGCAAGTTCGCGGATACAGTAGCCATTTCTTTTACATCAACCGTAGGAAAGTTTACGAGCAAAGAAGTAATTTACACCGGCAATCCTGTTAGAAAATATCTACTGACCGATCCTATCTCGAAAGAGAAGGGGAGGGGGTATTTTGGCTTTAACCCCAGCGCTCCGCTATTGCTTGTGCTGGGAGGGTCCCAAGGATCCACAAGCATCAATGATTTTATTCTTGATGTTTTGCCAGAGTTGGTAGAGTCCGTTCAGGTTTTACATCAAACGGGAAAAGAAAACTACAACGGCGTGGTGCGCGAGGCAGGAGTGGCGCTTGAAAAACTTCCGGAGGAGATACAGAGAAGATACAAGACCATAGACTATTTCGAAAAAGATATTCGCATAGCGTACCAAGGGGCAGACTTGGTGGTTTCAAGATCCGGTTCGGGGATATTTGAGTTGGCTGCTTTTGGAAAACCCTCTATCTTGATTCCCTTGCCCTGGGCGGCGAATGATCATCAAAGAGCTAATGCGGCAGAGTATCAAAGGGCAGGAGCGGCGATCGTAATGGAGCAGGACAACCTTTTACCCCATATTTTCCTGGACAATGTGACCAATCTACTGGCAAATCCGGAGAAATTGGCCGCCATGGGGGAGGCTGCTAGAACCTTCTACAAAAGTGACGCCGCTTCAAATTTGGCCCGGCTCATCTTAAGATATATTTGATGCCAGATAGCAAGAAGGTGAGGGTAAGGTTTGCGCCCTCTCCTACCGGACCATTACATATCGGAAGCGCCAGAACGGCTCTGTTCAACTGGCTTTTTGCCCGTGGGAACGGAGGAGTCTTTATTTTAAGAATTGAAGACACGGACAAGGAGCGTTCCAAGGGGGAATTTGAAGAGGATATTCTTTTCGGTTTGAAGTGGCTGGGGTTAGGCCACGATGAGTTCTCCCGTCAGAGTGAACGGGGGGATATATATAAGAAATATCTGGAGCAACTACTACAGGAAGAAAAAGCGTATTACTGTTTCTGTTCCAAAGAAAAACTCCAAGCAGAAAAAGAGGGTATGCTCGCCGAGGGTAGGGCTCCGAGGTATTCGGGAACCTGCAGGACCCTCTCAAAGCAGGAGGCGCAAAAGAAAAAGGATGCCGGAGAGGGGTGCGTTATCAGGTTGAAGATGCCGGAGACCAAGATATCCTTCAAGGACATTATCCGAGGAGAGATAACGTTTGAGGGAGCGTTGATGGGGGATAGTGTGATTGCGCGGGACCTGGACACCCCTTTGTATAACTTTGTAGTGGTGATCGACGATATTTGGAGCGAGATAACCCACGTGATCAGGGGAGAGGATCATATCTCTAATACCCCCAGACAGATCGTGTTGATGGATGCCTTGGGTTTTGAAAAGCCTAAATTCGCTCACCTGCCAATGATCTTGAATCTAGATCGCAGCAAGATGTCGAAGAGATTCGCGGATACCGCTTTGCGCGAATACATCCAAAAGGGATACGTGAAGGAAGCGCTCATAAATTTTATTGGTCTATTGGGTTGGCATCCGGAAGGGGACAGGGAGATTTTGAGCATAGAGAATCTTGTTAGTGAATTTTCACTGGAGAAAGTGCAAAAGAGCGGGGCAGTATTCAACCAAGAAAAGTTGGATTGGTTAAGCAACCTGTATACCAAACAGATGGATAATAAAGTTTTCGCTAAGATTGCCAAGGATTTTATCCCAGAGAACTGGGAGTTGAACGAAGCAATGATGAATTCGGTGAAAGAGCGCATTAATCGTTTTGGAGAATTGGAAGACTTGGTTCGCTTTTACTTTGAGTTGCCTCAATATGAAGCAGCCCTTTTGGTCTGGAAGGAGATGAGTAAAGGACAAGTCAAGGAAAGTTTGGAGAAAGCTAGGGGGATCGTGGAGGCTATTCCGGATACGGATTTCAAAACAGATCTACTGGAGAAAACGATTTTGGAAGCAATCTCCGGGGAGAGTAGGGGAGAGATACTATGGCCTTTGAGGGTGGCGCTTTCCGGTCAGAAAAACTCACCTAGCCCATTTGAAATTATGGCCGCGCTGGGGAAAGAAGAGTCGCTCGCGCGCATAGATAGAGCTTTAACTAAGTAGCTTGCCATGAAAAGGGGAGTAGGGATATTAATGCTGATTCTCACCCTTACTTTTCCTAGTCTTGTTTTTGCCACGTCAGAAGATGATCTCCAAGAGCAGATAGAGGCGAAACAGAAAGAGGTGGGAAAGATCAATGAAGAAATCGCGCAAACCCAGGGACAGATCAGTAATCTTCAGGGGACGGCCAAAACTCTCCAAGGGGCTATTGGTCAGATTGATACTGGGATCAAACAGGCAACCTTAGGTATCCAATCCAGTGAAGTGAACATAGAAAAGTTAACTTTGGAAATAGAATCTCTGGGATACAAAGTTGACGAGGTAGGGGAGGAGGTACAAAGGAAACAATCTCAGGTAGCGGACTTGCTACGCACAGTTCAAAGAAGGGATAAGTATGGATTCCTGACGTCCATCCTGGGAAGTGACACCTTGGCGCAGGGACTAGCTGAATTCAATGCCTTAAAAGCTCTTCAGGATAATATATCAAAGGAAGCGGTGAATCTCTCGCACCTACAGGAGGACCTGAAAGGCACGATTGATGTGAGTAGTGATAAAAAATCCCAATTGGAAGTGGAAGTTATAAATCTGGAAAGTAGAAAGGTAATTCTCGATGACCAGAGAGGCCAGAAAGCAGAGCTACTCACCCAAACCAAAAATCAGGAAGGGGTGTACCAAAATCTTTTGGGCGATCTTGAGGCGCAACAACAAGCGTTATTGGACGAGATCTCGGATATAGAGTCTCAACTTTCAAAGAACTTTGACCGTTCGAGTGTTCCCACCCACCAATCCGGATATTTGGCATGGCCAGTTACTTCAAGTGGCCAGAAGACCGGAGTGATCACTCAAAATTACGGAGAGACTGCTTACTCCAGCCGTTTTTACAAAGGCAGGCCCCATAACGGTATGGATATCGGAGCACCCACCGGAACAGAGGTTAGGGCAGGGGCGGATGGAACAGTTGTAAGGGTTGACTATAACGGTCTCTACTATCAATACGGAAGATATGTGCTGATAGATCACGGTAATGGATTGAGCACTCTCTATGCGCATCTCTCCGGCGCAACCGCGAAAGCAGGGGATACGGTGAAGAAGGGAAGCTTAATCGGATATGTAGGAAACACCGGATTTGCAACGGGACCTCACCTTCACTTTGGACTTTACGCCACTCCAAGCGCGGGTTGGCACACTAGCACTAATAGAGAGCAGGGAGGGCTATTTTCCGTACCCCCGGCAAGCGGTTTAGTCCCCATTGGAGTGACTCTTAACCCAGCTCAGTATCTCTAAAGAAGTAGTGTATAATTGGCGATGGACGCACGCGTTTCTTACGAGAAAAGTTTGGTCTTAACCAAAGAGGGAAGGGAGGGTTAAGTGATTATAGAACTGACGCATAATGGTGCTTTTGCGTCATATATAGATTAGGCCTCTCCCCTATGGGTAAAATATGGCTGTGGCTATATAGGGGTATTTTTGCTCTAAAATGGCCCTGTACAAAGCTTTTATAGGTAAAGATGTGGAATAATTCTAACTCAGATAAATTTAAGGAATTAAACGGATATGAGATAAACGGGGTTTGGTACCCCCGGGTTACCTCTATCTTGAATATTAAGGCCAAGCCCGCCCTTTACCGTTACTACGCCGAACTTGAGAACTTTGCTGCAGCTGAAGAGATCATGGAGCGCTCTGCCGATGAAGGCACCAGGGTACACGAAGCAATTGAAGCGATCTTGGTTGGAAAGACTCCCGAATACGGTGAGGATATAAAACCTTCGATAAAAGCGTTTCAAAACTTTTTGGAGAAAAGCAGTATTGAGGTTGATTCGGAATGGGTTGAAAGAAGAGTGGTGAACTTCAATGATCGTTATGCCGGAACGGTTGACGCTATGGCGCTCATAGGAGGGAAGTTCGGGGTGATGGACATTAAAACCTCTCAAGGGATATATCGGGACTACAATCTTCAAACTGCAGCTTATTACCCTCCCCTACTTGAGGAGTTTCGAACTTTGCAGACTCGTTGGATCTTACGCGTTGATCAAAATCAACATTGTTATGTTTGTGGAGCTACTATGAGGACCAAGGGAGGAAGAGAGAAGATCCGACCTCCCTATCCCATGACTAACGTGAATTACAAAAAATGTATTCATCAGTGGTCTGATACCGAAGGCATCGTCCAGCTCAAAGAGTTCCCCTACTGGCAAGATGACTACCAGGCATTCCTTGGGGCCAAGAAGCTTTGGGAATGGGAACACTCTCCTCTACTCAAGAAAATCGGGTATATGTAACGGGGGTTGTGGTCTAGCCCCTAGAGCCATATAATAGGCACGATTGTCAAATGAACAAGCTAATAAAACAGTTAAAAATACTCTTAGGAAAGACTATTAGCCTAGCTAAAACAAGGCCAGTTTGGTTTTCGCTGGGAGTGATTGCCGTGTCCATATTAACGGTGTTTGCGCTGGGGAACAGAAATACCTTGGCCGATTACGACGTTGAATCCGTTGGCCGTAGGGATGTGGTTAATTTGGTAGATGTAACGGGCAAGGTTAATTCTCCCGATAAGGTAGATTTAGGCCTAGAGCGTGGCGGAAAGATCGCGAAGATCGAAGTAGGCGTTGGCGATGAAGTAAAAGCGGGTAAGACTTTGGTAATCACTAACAATTCAGATCTATGGGCTGGCTTAGAGGAGGCTCAGGCCAACTTGGCAGTAGAGAAACTTAACCTGGAAGAAATTCGCGAGACCAGCGTGCTTGATGAAAGCAGCGCATTTACTGATTTGGTAAATACACTCCAGGGGGCGCACACATCTGTCGAAGACGCTATTGAGAACAAACTTAGTGAAATCTTTAGAGGCTCTGCATCGAGCAAGCAAATAGGGATTACTAGTGATTTTGGAACT
>Ga0075986_117_pt1 | contig 22491 bp, 21 predicted proteins | sample RifGroA2_FD_68034 | JGI IMG/M metagenome (GOLD analysis project Ga0075986, IMG submission 68034) | Parcubacteria (Wolfebacteria) bacterium GW2011_GWA2_47_9b | reverse complement strand
TATATATATATATATATATATATATATATATATATATCCCTATAATTGAGGAAAGGTCAAATATGACCAAATATATTGTCATTCCCGCGGAGGTGGGAATCCAGGGTGTTTGAGCCGGATTCCGGCTCGGAGGCTGGAATGACAAATCAAAAAACAATGGAAGGAGTACCACATAATCCATCAGCAAAAGAATCATCTGAATCAACTTCTACGCCCGAAAAAGTGGAAATAAAAGAAGTGAAAATGAATAATGGGGCCAGAATCGAAATTCACGCCAAGCATGTAGTTGATGGATCAGAGGTTGAGGAAGTTTTTGAATTGATCAATGAAGATGGTAGATTAAAAATCAGAGATTTTGGAGGGAATTATTAATAGTAGCGACTTGCGATGTCGATACTATTGGCATGGTTGCATAACAACGGTGAAGTGCTATCATTTCACTATGGACCGTGAAGAAATTATCGCAAAATTGTATGTCTAATCTCACTAAACAAGAAGTCAAAAAATCCGTTGTTTATTGGCAAACCGTTGCAAAACATGACTACGAAACGATGGTGGGTCTTTTTAAGCTGAAACGATATTCGGATAGTCTGTTTTACGGGCATCTTGTTTTAGAAAAGACGCTAAAGGCTTTAGTGGTGAAAAATACAGGCGCGCATCCAAAACCAATTCATAACCTTTCTGTTTTGGCGCAGGACGCTGGGATTGATCTCTCAAAAGAAGATAGGGAGTTTTTAGCTGAAGTAAGTAAGTTCAATATTTATGCCAGATATCCTGACTATAAATTGTCATTTTATAAGTTGTGTAACCTCGAATATACAAAGCCGAGAATCGAAAAGATAAAGGCATTGTTTAAAAAATTATGGTAAATACAAAAGCATTTAATGAGGCAAAAGCTGTTGCAATCAGGTACAAAGCACTTTTGGAAAGTGATAATTTTCCGGTAAAAAAAATGATTATTTATGGATCATTCGCGAAAGGAGTTATGAAAGAGTTCAGTGATATAGATGTGTGTGTAGTGTCGGATAAATTTACCAGAAATAAAGACAAACACGAAACATATTTATGGGAGAAGGCTATAGAAGTAGACGTCCGTATTGAGCCTGTTGCATATACGCCAAAAGATTTTATCAATGCCGATCCGTTGGCGTACGAAATAAAAAAATTTGGTGTGGCAGTATAAGTAAACAACAAAAGCCGCTCAAATGAGTGGCTTTTGTTGAGACAGAGTATACTATATCGACTTACTTGCCTCGTCGCAGTCTTCGAGTGAAGGCGAGCGGTGGCATTGCATTGAAAATCATACCTTCTTCTGATAGATTCTGATATGGACGTGCCATACCGTACAAAGGAGTCAATAAGGGGAGAAATAAGGAAATTAGTTGACCCAGGCGTATATGCAAGAGGGTTTAATTATTATCGGGATGGACTGGTGGGGGAAATAGAGCTATATACGGTTGGCAAGCCGGATAGCGTGGGGGTACGGGCAAAGGTATTTGGCACGAAGGCGTATTCGACGAGCTTTACGTTTTCCGAGCAGGATGGCATTTTGAATGTGAGGTGCAGTTGTCCCTATGAGTGGGGGTATTGTAAGCACGCTGTCGCGTTGGGGCTGAAGTATAGTAGTGAATTATATGGCCGGCAAGGAGGATTAGCGAGTGATCATTCTGAGCCTGCGGAAGGAGTTCTTATGAGAAAAAGCGGACTTTTGGATTCCACGGACCTTGATATGGACATGTTTTTTGTGGATGTGTTGAAGTCTATCAAGACAAAACGAGAAGAGGATCCTAAAAAAGAGTACGAAACTGCGCCGGTGGGTAATTTTTTTACAGGGACATACGGCAGTAGTCGGTTTGAGGAGAAATATAGCCTTGTCTTGTCTCGAGGGTATCACACTGGCGATCTACGATTTGAAATAACAGATGGGAAGGCGAATGCATATCATTACGGCATCCCTTATTCAGAGATCCTAAGGAAGGAGGAAGGGAATTTGAACGAGGATCAGAAGGAGTTGCTCGAATATTTGGATGGTGGACGGCGAAAAGGGGCAATCGATGCAGGGACCGTATTGGAATTGACAAAAAAAGCTTCCATTGGAATGTATTGGGGAAGGAAGGCAAAGAGTAACGCACTGAGGTTTAGCGAGATGCGCCCAGAAATAAAAGCAAAGATTTTTTTTAAGCAAAGTATGAGTGGGGCACAGCAAGGCGGGGATCTTTTTGCAGACAACGTCACGTTGGCACTCGAGGGTAATTTAGGAGACGAACGCTCGGTAAAAATGTTTTCGAGCGATAATTGGCTGATAACGATAGAAGATAATCAGATCAATATGTATCCATCGACACCACTATTATCCGGGATCCTTGCGAGGATGTTTATGGGAATGTATGAAGATCGCATGCAGAAAGGGGTGCGGAGATCAAGATGGTCTACGAGGTTGGGAGAAGAAGAAATAATAAATTGTAAAGAGCTAATCAGGGATGCCGGGGCTATTTTTGCCCTGGAGCATGAGTTTTCAAAAGACCTGACGATGCATAAGTGGGAGAATGTGAAGCCCGTTATCGTGGTAGATTTTGATGCACAAGAAGCAAAACTAAAAGTCGTCGCAATGATGGATTATGGATTTGAAAAGGTTGATATAGGGACGGCGTGTTTTCGCAGTGTGAAAAATGAACGGACCTCCTTTCAACGGCGGTTCAATCCAAGTGGTGAGAAATATCTGATACGGATCAGTAAAGAGGTGATAGACTACGCGCTCATTGATGCAAAGACAGAGTTGGAAATGTTCGGCAAGCTGTGTAGTGATAATAGGTTTGGATTTTCAAAGACGCTTACCTGTAAGAAGCAGGGGAGTAGGCAGGTGACATCATACTTGGAAAATAATTGGCCCTTCCTTAAAAAAGCGGGATATCCGATCGAATTTGTGAGGGACGAGATTGAATGTGCGACAGAAAACTTCAAAGCAGATATTAACGTTGATTTTAATACCGAAAATGATCTACTAGCTTTTGATTTCGAATGTTACTGCGGTGAAGATAAGATAGGACTCGAGGACCTAAGAAAATATGTCGAAGGAGAGGGGGCATTTCTGAAGACAGGAGACGGCAGGCTTCTTAAGGTTGCCAACAGGGAGGAATTGGAAAAATTCATCCATATGCTTGAAAGCTTTCATAAAAAGGAGGGTCAGCGGTTCGAGGGGAAGGCATACCATGCTCCAGAGTTGGGCAACGTGATAGCCGAGTCGAACTATTATAATACGAGGGTTTCCGAAGGCTTCCGTTCTTTTATGCACGAAGCGCAAGAGGGCAAGCCGGTCGAGAATGTAAAGATTCCTGAAAAAATGGGCGCGGTCTTGCGACAGTACCAGAAAGAGGGAATCAACTGGTTTTACTTTTTGCGTAAATATCGGTTTGGCGGAATCCTGGCGGACGATATGGGTTTAGGTAAGACACTGCAAGCATTGTTGCTTATAGATATGAACAGGGAGGCAGGCAAGCCGACAATCGTGGTTTGCCCGAAGACATTGTTGTTTAATTGGCAGGATGAGGCGACTAAATTTTTTCCCAAGTTGAAGACATTGGTCGTAGACGGGGCGCCGAGGGAGCGGGAGGGAAAAATAAAACATGCAGCCGAGTACGATTTAGTGGTTACTTCATTTTCTGCACTGAAAAAGGATGCCGATATCTATGCGGCAGTGGCGCTGAAATTCAATTATTGCATCGTAGATGAGGCACAATACATAAAAAATCAGGGCACGCTCAGCGCAAAGGCGGTAAAAAAGATCGATGCGGATTATCGGATCGCCATGACGGGAACTCCACTGGAGAATAGCATTTCTGAAATCTGGTCCATATTTGATTTCGTCATGCCGGGATTTTTGGGTAATTATAGTTCATTTAAGGCGAGGTTTGAGAATCCGATTATGAAGCAAAGCGATGCTGAAGCGCTTGCGGACCTACGGGGGAAGATATCATGCTTTATGCTAAGAAGGTCTAAGTCAGCCGTACTCAAAGAGCTACCGCCGAAGGTGGAGCAAATAGCCCATTGCCAGTTGGGAGACCATCAAAATATTCTGTATCAGGAGATTCTCGCAAATACCAAGAAAGAGATTTTTGATACGGTAAAAGAAAAAGGATTCGCGAAATCGCAAATCCATATTTTGGCGGCGCTGATGAAGCTTCGACAAGTGTGTAATCATCCGGCGTTACTTTTAAAGGATGTGAATTATAGGAAATACGAGTCCGCAAAACTGGATCTGTTTATGGAATTGGTGGATGAGGTTATGGCTTCAAATCGCAAGGTGCTTGTGTTTAGTCAATTTACTTCGATGCTTGATATCTTGGCAAAAGAGATGAAGGCTAAAAAAATCGAATTTAATTATTTATCAGGAAAGACGCATAACAGAAAGGAGTTGGTGGATGATTTCAACATAAACCCGGATAAAAAAGTATTTTTGATAAGCCTCAAGGCAGGAGGAACTGGCCTAAACTTGGTATCAGCAGACAATGTAATCATTTTTGATCCCTGGTGGAATCCGAGCGTAGAAAACCAGGCAATTGACCGGGCGCATCGAATCGGTCAAAAGAATTCAGTGAACGTATATAAACTAGTTACGAAGGGTACGATCGAAGAAAAGATACTGAAGCTTCAAGAAAAGAAAAAGTTTCTGTTTGATAACCTGGTAGATGAAAGCAATGACCTGTTCAAGAAGCTAACCTGGGATGAAGTCAGGGAACTATTTGATTAAGAAGGAATAATATGTGTGATAACGGTAGTATTGGAGAAGAAAAAAACCGCGCAAGCGGTTTTTTGCTCCACTATTTATAAAAAAAGTGGAAAAAGATAGGTTCAGTATCTGTCGGGAGGGTATATAGGCGAGCGCCTATAGCAAACAAAAAAGGCTTATTCAGCCTTTTTGTTTTTGGAAACGCGGACCTTCTTGACCGGTTCAATCTTGGCGGTTGCGCGGGCCTTGAACTTCTCAACGCGTCCTGCGGTATCCATAACCTTTGCCTTTCCGGTATAGAACGGGTGGCAGTTGTAGCAGATATCGACGTCAAACTTTGTCTGGGTCGATCCGACAGTAGTCTTGTTGCCGCATACGCAGGTAACTTCTGCTGTCGAATTGTATTGTGGGTGAATTTTTGCCTTCATAATGATTGTGTATCGATGTCGCCGTCGTCAGTTCGTCACTGGTCCGAATCGCACCGATCAACTTGTCTGCCTTGGGCAGATAGTGAATGAATAATAGGGGGTTTTAGGGAATTAGTCAACCCGGGGGGCGAAAAACGGAAAAGGAAACGGGGGAAAAGGAAAAAACGAAAAAGGGTGTCATCCTGTGTCCAAGCCTTTCCGCCCGCTGGCGGAACACGGGATCCAGGCTATATAGATCCCAGATCATTGGATAGGGCCGATAGATTTCACCTACGCTAAAAGAAAAAACCCGCCGCAAGAAGCGGCGGGGTGTTAGCTGGTGGGTCTAGTACCAGAAGGGGGAGAGTGCCATAGCGATAAACATAACCGCCAGGAGTCGGCACGCCCAGCGAAGTACAGCATCGGCTCGGTGAAATATGATCGCCAAAACGCCGAAGCCGCCACCGAGGAAGCCAAACATCGACTCCTCGTAAGGGAAATTCGACGCACGGTCTATGACCGCACATGCCACGCAGGCGATACCCAACACGAAAAGCGTGATGGAAACGCCGGCAAGAAATGCCTCTTTTTCTTCTTTAGTTAGCATATAAAAACCCCCAGAAGATAAGTAAACTACTAAATATATTTTACAACACAATAGTGTAAATTGTCAAGGTTTATAAAAAGAAGGGGTAAAAAAGCGGCCACTGGGGCCGCTCGGGTAAAACAAGGGAATACTACGGTAGGATCGCGATGATGTTCTGTAGTGGATCGTTGGTGACGACCGAGACTCTGCCGTCGCACAGAGGAATGATCTTTACGATCGCATCATACCGTCTACCCCCAAGCTCAAAAGTCCCTTTCGCGTAGGTACGATACCACGGGTTAAGGACCATGTGGAGGACGACGGGAGGGTAGTTCTCGGTCGTCCACGGTGCTATGGGCTTGAATTCGGGGTACGCCGCTGAAAACTTCTGGTCTGCGGTAACGAGGTAACTGTGGCACTGACCACATCTCGCCGATTCTCTGGACGCAATCACTTCTGGTGAAATGGGGGTGATGAAGTTAGATAACACCACGCCCCATGCCATAAGATTGATCGCAACAAGAATCATTCTCCAATGATCACTGCGCTTCTGGGTCGTGCGCCTCGTTTTAAATGAGGCTGCGGCAGAACAAAGGATAAACCACTTCTGTGCGAAAAAGCGTTTCATGGGAATTCTCCTTATCGCGCCCGAAGGCAGAATCTGAAAATATCTAAATATATTTTACAACACAATAGTGTAAATTGTCAAGGTTTATAGGTAATGTGCAAGGACATATGGCGGTTTTTGTCATTCCGGCCGAGTTTACGCTGAGCCTGCCGAAGTGAGTCGGAATCCAGGGTGCAGATAGTAAGGCATCGAAAGCACAGAAAACACCGGATCCCTCGTTGTGGCACGGGATGGCACAAAGCAGGGAAATTATTAAAGGGAAGACACGTGGTTCTATTAATAGAACCACGTGTGAATTCCTTATTTGCGAGTATGTAAAAATAGGGATAAGGCGGACGAAAAAAATCTCCCCAGAAATAGAAGCGCAGGGACCCGTTAGCAAACGGGTGCATCCTTGATTTTGTAAGAGATGTTAGAGTGCGGCCCTTATTTTTATTTCGCTCGCGATTTTTGCCCTTGGCGTTGTTAGCGAGTGGAGCGAGCGTGCAACGGGCCGGGCTGTCGGATTCGATCCTTATTTCACGAATCCGACGGACATACTTTTTATAAAAAAATATGAAGAAATTAAGATAAAAATTTATAGATTTTATAGATCAAAGAAAGTGAGAATAGGGGAGAGCATTGGATCAATAAATATAATAAAAATTAGCATAGCTACTCGGCATATAAAATGAGCTTTACCTTAAGCGATTAATAGTATTGTCAACGTAGACAAAAATAAGAGAAAAGCGTGTAATCGCAACGGTTATTCGGAGTAAGAAATAGAAAAAATGAGGCATATTTTGGGCGCAATACGCTGTATAAAATATGCGATAATTAAAACACTTGACAAGGAGTTAAATCTCTATATAATGGCTAATACTGTCTGAGAGAAGTGCCAGAAACTTGTCAACCGAATAACATCAATATTATTTCCAAATATATTGGTGCACATATAAACATCCAAACATTTTTTAGTTGTCCAATGATAAAGGATTAGGAGTTGATTTACGAAAGCAGTTCGATGTTTTCGTGGATCATTTTCTATAATGAGGGTTTGATCCTGGCCCAGGATGAACGCTGGCGGCGTGGATAAGGCATGCAAGTCGAACGAACCCTTCGGGGTTAGTGGCGAACGAGTTAGTAACGCCTTGGTACTTACCGTATAGTCAAGAATAACTAGCCGAAAGGTTGGCTAATACTTGATAGTCTCGAAAGAGTAAAGGAGCAATTCGCTATACGATAGGCCTAGGTCCTATCAGCTAGTTGGTGAGGTAATAGCTCACCAAGGCTACGACGGGTAGGGGGAGTGAGAGCTTGACCCCCAACGACGGCACTGAGACACGGGCCGTACACCTACGGGTGGCAGCAGTCGAGAATATTCCACAATGGACGAAAGTCTGATGGAGCGACGCCGCGTGCAGGAAGAAGGCCTTCGGGTTGTAAACTGCTTTTCTAGGAGAAAAAGTCTGGCCAATTGTGCTCGCTAACTTCGGTTAGTGGGTGCAATTGGCTAGATTGATGGTACCTTAGGAATAAGGGGTTGCTAACTTCGTGCCAGCAGCAGCGGTAATACGAAGACCCCGAGCGTTATCCGGATTTATTGGGCGTAAAGAGAGAGCAGGAGGTTTGGTGCGTCTGTTGTTAAATCCCACCGCTCAACGGTGGAACTGCAATGGATACGATCAAACTAGAGGATACTAGAGGTTACTGGAACACACGGTGTAGGGGTGAAATCCGTTGATATCGTGTGGAACACCAAAGGCGAAGGCATGTAACTGGAGTATTCCTGACTCTGAGTCTCGAAAGCGTGGGGAGCAAAAAGGATTAGATACCCTTGTAGTCCACGCCGTAAATGATGTCTACTAGCTATCGGAAGTATCGACCCTTTCGGTGGCGAAGCTAACGCGTTAAGTAGACCGCCTGGGAAGTACGAGCGCAAGCTTAAAACTCAAAGGAATAGACGGGGACTCGCACAAGCGGTGGATCATGTGGTTTAATTCGATGGTACACGAGGAACCTTACCAGGGCTTGTACCCTATTGAAGTCAGATGGAAACGTTTGATGCCTGAGATTTATCTTTGGCAATAGGGCAGGTGCTGCACGGTCGTCGTCAGCTCGTGGCGTGAGCTGTTCCCTTAAGTGGGGTAACGAGCGCAACCCTCGTCCTGTGTTACAAGTGTCACAGGAGACTGTCCGCTTTAAGCGGAAGGAAGGTGGGGATGACGTCAGATCAGCGTGGCCCTTTGATGCCCTGGGCTACACACATGATACAATGGTCAAGACAAAGGGTTGCCAAGCCGTAAGGCGGAGCTAATCTCAAAAACTTGGCCTCAGTTCGGATTGAGGGCTGAAACTCGCCCTCATGAAGTTGGAATCGCTAGTAATCGTGAATCAGCCATGTCACGGTGAATACGTTCTCGAGTCCTGTACTCACCGCCCGTCACACCAAGGGAGCTGGTAGCGGATAGAGTCTCACCTAGCGTGGGATGAGTTCGAGATCAGTGACAGGGGTGAAGTCGTAACAAGGCACGCGTAGCGGAAGCTGTGCGTAGATTAATTAAATATTTTTAGAGTCGGTTTTAAATGGTGTTGGTCGTGGAGCCATAAGTCACGATCCATTGGATGACTAAAAAAGGTTTTGATGATATATGTGATTCGGTTGAAGACAGTATGAAAAATACCACAAGTTCGCTTGTGGTGTTTTTCTTTGTATGCGATAAAAAACGGGCGGCGCATTACTGCGCCGCCCGTGAAGCGGTGGTCACTTACTTCTCGATGTAGAGAATGGTGACCGTGGAGAATCCAGTGGAGCCCGTAGTGATCGGAAACTCGTGGTTATAGTAGGTGCTAGGCTGCCTTCCTACAAGTACACCGGAGTTTCCGCTGACCGAGTGGTTGATGACACGAACCTTTTTGAAGTTCTTCTTCATCCATTCGTTCGCATCCTTGATCGCCGAATCTTCGGCGTCCTTACCGCTCTGATTTGCCCCGCTCCAGCGATACGAGAACGAGATGATCTGCGGCAAACCTTTTTCGGCGAAGGCGACGGAAGCGGTGGAGGAAAGCAGCAGGGAAATAAGTATAATCACAATGATCCTTTGCATGGTAATTCTCCTTTTGAATGCTGATATGTAGGCCTGAGCCGTTAGAAATGTCCTAATTGATTTTATAAATATATTATATACCTATTATGTAAATATGTCAAGTATTTGAAAAATAGGAGAGCGGGGTGTCATTCCCGCGGAGGCGGGAATCCAGAGTCTGGATATCAAAGCATAGTTAATGCAGAAAACCCTGGATCCCGTGTTGTAGCACGGGATGACAGCGCACCACTTTGTCATCTCGAGTACAGCGAAGCGGAATTGAGAGATCTGTCAGCCGTCGGAAAGCAGATTCCTCGGCGGGCTCGGAATGACAGATGCGGAGTGCTAATAGAAAAACGGCACCGCATCTTCCACCTGCGAGCATATAAAAAAGGCGTTTTTGTATCCGTTGCAAGCTGTAAAAATAGAGATTAGCTAAACGAGAAAAACTTCCACAGAAATAAACTTTCGGGGTCCCGCGGAGCTAAGCGGGCGAAAGTTTATTTCGTAAGAAGTTTACGAGGTTAGCCTCTATTTTTATTTCGCTTGCGCTTTTTGGCGTACTTTTATTAAAAAAGTACGAAAAAGATAAGCCCGCATCAGCGGGGAAAGTTGTAATTGAAATTAGGTTGTCGGTTACTTAAAGTATGATATACTATACAAATAGACAGTCATTTACCGTTATGCAGAAGATCCTACTTGTCGAAGATGATCCATTTTTGTCGTCATTGCTGAAAAATAGACTCCTAAAGGAGGGTTTTGAGGTTGTCCATGCCCGTGATGGAGAAGAAGCGTTGGCTGCATTGCGCACGACTTCGGTTCAACTTGTGTTATTGGATATCATCCTCCCAAAGCGCTCAGGATTTGAGGTTATGGAAGACATTCGAACCGATGGACAGATAAAACTGCAGAATGTGGACCTGCCGATCATCGTAATATCAAACCTTGGACAGCCTGAGGACATGGAGAAGGGGAAAGCACTGGGTGCGATCGAATATTTTGTAAAGGCAAAGACATCGATTGATGACTTGGTGGGGCGAGTGAAAGAATTTGTTGGGGGAGTGCAACCGGAAGCGCCTGCTCCCGTGCCAACCATATGATCCGTAGTTAAGATTCCGCCTTGGGCGGAATCTTTTGTATTCGCACATCTGCGCATCGGTAAAAAAGGTGCCAATATAGGCGATAAAAATATCCTAGTATTTATTTGTAAGCTGTAAAAATAGAGACAAAACGGAGGAAGAAAATTATCGAGCATTCCTCGTGAGCTATAAAAAAGCGATCAGAATGACCGAAGAAAATTCCCACAGAATCCGAGGTGCGGGGACCTGTTTATAAACGGGCGCACCCTCGGACTTCGTAAGGAATTTTCGAGGCCATTCCGCTTTTTTATTTCGCTCACAAGCTTTTGGGTACTTTTTCTGGAAAAAGTACAAGAAGTGGTTTCTCGCAAAAAAACTTATCCACCCCAGCTCCTTACATTGTTTTCGGAATTACTGTATAATAGATACAAAATATTGGAAAGGTCGGATGCACTTAAAAGAAAAAGGTGTACAAATGAATCGAATGGTATATTGCGTCGTACGAGAGAATGGCGTGATGAAATGAATCAAATAACTATAAATAAAAAAGCAATCAAAAATAATTTATGAATAAAGCACAAAAAGGTTTTACATTGCTTGAACTCCTGATCGTTATCGCGATCTTGGCCGTTCTCGCGACAGTTGCAGTACTTGTTATCAATCCGGTTGAATATTTGCGTCAGGCGCGCGACTCGCAGCGCGTAGGAGACCTCTCAGCGGTAAAGGGAGCAATCGATCTATACTTGAGCACGGTTTCGACTCCAGACTTACTGGTGGGAATCTCAGGAACCTCAGCACGTTGTATGATAGGAACTGCTACTCCATTCGCGACGGCATGTTCTACAAATGCTGTCCAGACAACTGGAGGAGCGGGTTGGGTATTGGTAAACCTTGGATTAATCTCGGGCGGTTCACCGCTTGCGACCTTACCAAAGGATCCGACCAATGACGCAACATATTTCTATGCATATGCTGCCAATGATGCGGCAAACACTTATGAATTAAATGCGAAGCTCGAGAGCGTCAAGTTCGCGACCGACCTCGACCTCGATGGAAATGATGGAGGAAGTTCGTCCACTGTGTATGAGATCGGAAACGATCCAGGATTGGATTTGTAATTCCACGCAAATAAAAACACCCTTAAAGGGTGTTTTTATTTGCGTGGATTAAAGGATGAATATTTATCTGCTCGACCGGAATCAGAAAATAAGAAATTAAAGAGTATTGATAAAATATGGAAAAGAAGGCTCAAATAGTGGAATGAAACGTCCTAATGCGGTATACTAAATGGGATATATGCAGATTCCGGTGCAAAAATTGAAGGAGATGATCGTAAATGAGGGGCTGATAACCCCCGAAGCGTTCGACGGCATCGCGCAGGAGGCTCAAAGGCTTAATCAGAAGGTTGAGGATATTCTGGTTTCCCGAGGAATTATCTCTAGTGATTATTTTTATACATTGCTGTCCCACCATGTAGGGATAGAACTTGCAAACTTGTCGGCAACACAGATCGACGAATCGGTCCTGGCGCTACTTTCGCTTGAGCTTGCCCGGCAAAAAGGAGTGGTTGCGTTTAAGCGGGAAGCGGATGGGGTGATAGACGTGGCGATGGAAGACCCGAGTGATCTTAAGACGATCGAATTCTTGGAACGGCATTTAAAGGTGCGGGTTAAGCCATTTTTAGCAAAATCAGGCGACTTGGAAAAGGGGTTCGCGATCTATAGCCGGGAGCTCGCGCAGGACTTCAAGCGCACGATTGAAGAGAACATCAAAAAGGGTCTTGAAGTAAAAGGAGACAAAGTTGAAGACGTTGCCGGTGCATTGCCGATCGTAGCGATCGTAAACAATTTTTTGTCATATGCGATTTCCATGCATGCATCCGATATTCACATTGAAATGCTGGAATCATCAGTACTGGTGCGATTCCGCATCGACGGAATCTTGCACGAAGTGACGCGGGTGCCAAAGGAAGTTGAAACGTGTTTCGATCATGCCTACCTTGTATGGCGAAAAGATCGTCATGCGTTTGTTGCCGGCAGGACAAAAACCGCTTGCGCTTGAGGAGATTGGTATGTTGGAAGATATGGTGGAAAAGGTGGAAGCTGCATTGAAGAAGAGTTTTGGGATGGTTGTTGTCTGCGGTCCGACGGGATCGGGTAAGACGACAACGTTGTATTCCATATTGAATATGCTGAACAAGCCAGAGGTGAATATGGTAACCGTAGAGGATCCGATCGAATATCATATTCAATATGTGAACCAAACGCAGATCAATACGCAGGCAGGAGTGACGTTCGCAAGCGCATTGCGTGCGTTCTTGCGACAGGATCCAAACATTATTTTGGTCGGAGAAATCCGCGACGAAGAGACTGCGGAAATTTCCGTGCACGCCGCATTGACTGGTCATACGCTACTGTCTTCACTGCATACGAATGATGCGGCAACGGCGATCCCGCGTTTGATCGACATGAAGGTCCCTCCATTTTTGATCGCAGCGGTATTGAACCTGATCATTGCGCAACGCTTGGTCCGTAAGATCTGTGTGAGTTGTATTGAATCATTTACGCCTTCAGCTGATGTACTGGAAGTATTGCAGCGAACCCACGAAGAAATGGGGGGAGACGGGAAGGTTGTGCCAAAGACGCTCTATCACGGGCGCGGATGCCCGGTGTGTAATTTTACGGGGCATCGGGGGCGTATGGGGATTTTTGAAGTACTTGAGATTGACAACGAGGTACGGACTGCAATCAGCGATCCGGAATTTTCTCTGGATGCACTGATGAAAATGGCAAGACAAAAAGGGATGATTACGATGTTGGAGGATGGTGTGCGTAAGGCAGAGCTGGGTATGACAACGATGGAAGAAGTGCTCAGAGTTATCCGAGAATAACTCTGCAATTTTAAATTTCAAATTTTAAATTAAACTGATGAAGTTCATCTATACCGCGATAAAGCCCGACGGGAAAATAGCTACGGGGGAGATGGAAGCAAGCGGCGCCGCGCAGGTGCTGGAGTTTCTTGCGTCGCAAGGGTTGCGGCCGGTGGCGTTAAAGAAGGAGGAAGAAGGACAGGGAATAGGATCAAAAAAATTTATGCAATCGGGCATTACGATCGCGGACAAGGTATTTTTGACGAAGTACCTCGCGCTGATGTTGCGGATTGGAACCGACTTGTTCAAGGCGATCGATATTTTGATCGCTGATTTTGATAAACCGGCGGTGCGCGCGCTACTGTATGAAATACGGGAGAATCTCGAAAAGGGTCAGCCATTTCATGCCGCATTCGAGAAGTACCCGAAGTATTTCTCGAGCGTGTTTGTTAATCTGGTGAAGGCAGGAGAGCAGTCGGGGACATTGGAGCATACATTCGAGCAGCTCAGTATTAATTTGCAACGGGAGCAATCCCTGCGGCAGGAGGTTCGATCGGCACTGACCTACCCGGTGATTCTGGTGGGGGTTGCGTCGTTGGTCGTATTGTTGCTGGTAAGTTTTGCATTGCCAAAGATTTCGGCTTTGTTTGCGGATAGCGCGACGACTCCGCCGCTGTTTTCCCGTATCGTCTTTGGCATTGGACTGTTTTTGAATAATTATATTTGGTTCCTATTGATCCTGGTAATCGGAGGTGGATTCGGAATGTGGTTTATGGTGAACAATAGTCCATCCGCAAAAAAAGTGATACAGCGATTCATTAGGCGTGCGCCGCTCGTGGGGTCGCTTTTAAAGAAGATTGCCATCCAACGTTTTGCGCTGACATTCTCTTCGTTGCTTTCTTCGGGTCTTCCGATTCTGGATGCGCTATCGATCACGGCGGACGCAGTTGGCGATGAGGAGCTAAAAGAGGCGATAAACCGCATTGCAAAAGAGGGAATCGCAAAGGGTCTTACCATTGGGGATGCGTTCAAGCGGGAGCCGGACTTCCCGCGCGTTGTGACCAATCTAATCGCAATATCGGAAAAAAGCGGGAACCTCTCCACAATCTTAGGGACATTGGCGGAATTTTATGAATCGGAGATAAAGTCGTCGGTAAAGGTTCTGGTATCATTTTTGGAGCCGATGTTGCTTTTGGTAATCGGTATTGTAGTGGGAACGATCGCGCTCTCGATCATCGTGCCGGTATATCAACTGATGGGTAAATTCTAATAATGCGTATGAAAGACAAAGCATGTAGGGCAGGGGTGTCGCTTATCGAAGTAATTATTGTCATGGGTATATTCGTCGTTCTCGCTGCGGCAGTGCGCTTCTTTCCTATAGAATATTTTTATGCGCAAAGTCTCGAAGACGATGCGTCAAAGATAGTATTCACATTGCGCGGCGCATACAACCGGGCGGTGACACAGGATCAGGCAAGCGCATGGGGGGTGCGGTTTGTGAATGGTGCAAGCGGGGTTGATTATTATCAGGTATTTAAAGGTGATTCGTTTGCGACGGGGACGGTAGTTGAACGAATCAATTTGAATGAATCAATACAGTTCACGACACCGCCGGCGGCATCATCGACTGACGTGTTGTTTGCAAAGATGTCGGGTTTGCCAACGGGTGGTGGCTCCATTATAATTTCAGTAATAACAGAAGCGAGCTCATCAAAAATGATAACTGTCCTTCCGAACGGACAAATTCAATATTAATACTATGTATAGAGGAAATAGAAATAGTTCGAAAATAACAGGACAGTCGCTGATTGAGATCCTTGTCGCGCTGGGGTTGGGCGTCATCCTGATCGGAGGAGTGACGGCATTGATCACAGTGAACTTGAAAAGCTCGTCAGAATCAAAGACGATGCAGTCGGCATCACTGTTGACGCAGGAGGTGATTGACGCGGCAAAATCAAAGGCTGAAGCGGATTGGAATGTATTCTATGCGTTGGGAAAAACTTCGACGAATAAATATTTTATTGCGTCATCAACGCTGGCGATAACGGCCGGAACGGAGCCGCTGGTTTTGGGAGAATATGCGTTCACGCGTTATTTCTACGTTGAGAATGTGAAACGGACCGAGTGTGGCGTGGGGTCACCGACTGAAGCAACCGTTTCGGCAGAATGTACGAATTTCTTGGCAGGAACAGGATATGTGGCGGAAGATCCTTCGACGCAAAAGATAACCGTTGTCGTGGAATGGGATGGCGGAAATATTGAGCAGGAACAATATGTTTCACGAACCCGCAACGTGGCACTAAGGCAGACGGACTGGAGTGGGGGTGGTGGAGATGATACCGTCTTAGTAAATCCGAATAATAGGTATTCAACCGCGACGAATATCGAAACGACCGCAACGCCAGGAGTGCTTAGCGTGATATTGTCGGGTGGCGGTGGTGGGCCAATGACACCTAATATTGATGCAACAGAGCCGAATCACTGGGCATGGAATGACGTGATCGGATGGATAGATTTCGATTATGCAACGGGCAATGTTGGAATAAATAACGGAAAACTGTTCGGGTACGCATCGTCGTCGATGGGGTTGATCGCATTTGATTGTGCTACGACTCCCAATGGTGATATCTGCGGGGGAGGGTCGGGGGATTGGAAGGTTTCCAATGTTGGTGGCTCGCTGAAGGGGTGGGCATATAGCGATACAATCGGTTGGATTAGCTTTGATAGTGTGACGGCGACTTCGTCTACGGCGTATGGCGTATCAATCGATGCGTCGGGAGAGCTAAGTGGATTTGCATGGAATGAGACAATCGGTTGGATCAGTATGAACTGCAATCAGCCGAGCGCATCGATGAACACATGCGGAACGATCCCGTATCGTGTAAAGACGTTCTGGACCTCAATGCCGGACAGTGGTTCACTTACTTCGCCGGTCTTCAATTTAGGGAGTAGGGTTGCGGTAAATTCAGTAATATGGAAAGGGCTGGAGAATGGGGGATCGGTACGATTCCAGGTGGCTGCATCGACAGTGGCAAATCCCGCATCATGGGATTATAAAGGGCCGGATGGAACAGCGGCAACGACGTATAATACGGCGGGACCTGATATATCGACAGTGCTGAGCCCCAAGGATTTTTCGAATGTACAATATATACGGTACAAGATCTTCATTGAATCAGATGCAGGGAGAACGAATAGTCCGGAAGTGAGGGATATCATACTAAGCTATTCGCTTTAAAAATATGATATAATAAAACATACATTACGCAGTAATAAAAAATAAGATAATGTCAAAAATAATACATATGTCAAAGATAAACACTATATTGTTGGGTTTGGTAATCGCATTGATCGTAGCACTGGGGGGAGTCTTGTATTGGCAGAAGGGAGGATTTGAAGAAAAATATACGGCAGTGTACTTAAATACCGGAGATATTTATTTTGGAAAGCTTTCACGTTTTCCGAGAATGACATTAAGTGATGTATGGTTCTTACAAAAGGGGAGTAATGAACAGCAAGGATTCGCACTCTCGAAATTTGAAAAGGCATTCTGGGGACCGGAAGATAAGATGGTTATCAACGATGAGACAGTCATCTGGACAACTGAGTTGAAGGGGGACAGCGAAATAATTAAGGCGATCAAGAATCCGCAGATCGCGGAGCAGGGGCAGCCTGGAGTGGCGGCTTCACAGGAAGTGCCGGGCACCACAGTAGATGCGACGGAATCCGAATAAACTATGGAAAAGGAACGCAAGGGGCTAGATAGAAGGCGGGGCGCGTTGCCGCGGCGATCGTGCCGACCCCGCGGGCTCTTTGTTCGTGGGATCGTGGCATTACCGTTAATGCTATTGATTAGTGGCGTGGTATTGGAGATGACGATAGCGGCAACGCTCATCGTCTTCTATCTTTTACAAGGGAGTGTTGGCACGCGAAGCGCGGCAGAAGCATTGACGACGGCACAGTCTGGAATAAATGATGCGTTAATACAGCTGGCGCGAAAGACAAACTTCGGAAGCGCATATACGGTTACGATCGATTCGCAACATACGGCGCAGGTAACAGTATGCAACAAGGGAAGAAAGACGACCGGATGTTCGGCGCTCGGAGGCTGTGACTATACAAATGCAAGCGATATGGGAAAGGTGGAAATCACGGCACTCGGAACAGTGAAAGGGAGAAATCGATGTGTGAGGGTGGTCTATCGTATCGATACGGAAACGGGCGAGATAAAACTGGAATCATCACAAGAAGTGGCACTATAACGCAATGAATATAAGCATCGTCAAAAAAATAGCAAATGCCGTTAACCCTCCGTTACAGATTGGCGGTCTGGAGATTACGGATTCATATATTCGCTACGTCGCGATCAAGGGAAAGAAGGCGGACTTTATTTCAGCGAAGCTTGAATCGGGAATCATTGAAGATGGGAAGATCAAGGACAAGGAAAAGCTAGCTGCGATCCTTAAGGGATTTCACGATCAGATGGCGGGGAAGAAAAAAAAGGTTTGGGTTATTGCAAGTATCTCTGATAGTAATGTCTATACAGAAATGTTTGCCTTGCCCAAGGCGGCGACCGAGAATCTTGAGGAGGCTGCTCGACTGAACCTGCAGATGATATCTCCAATCGACTTCAGTACTGCCTATGCCGACTGGCATCTGGTCGGAGAGAAGGAGGTTAATGGAGTGACGCAGAATGAGATTCTTGGAGCGTTTGTTCCGAAACAGCTGATTGATGATTTTGAAGAGATAGCAGATAAAGCAGGATTTGAGATTGCTGCGATAGAATTCCCCATGTTTGCATTGGCGCGAACGATTGTTGAGCTGAGTGAGCAATTTGATAAAAAGAAGAACTACTTGGTGTTTCGTTTGGGGAGCGATGGTATATCGTTTGGGCTGGTGAAAAACGGAGAATTATACTTCCTGCATTTTGTCGGATGGGGAGCTGTCTATGGCACGGAGCGCAGGGCAACACTTGAATCATTGAAGAAGATGATCGTCGACGAAGTGCATAAGGTCTTGAGTTTTTATGAGACGCATTGGGAGGGAGTATTAACAGAGCTATTTCTCGTAACACCTACCTTCGAGGAGGAGATCAAGGAGGCAATTACGGAGAGCTTCCCGAACCTTATTGTTGAAGTGCCTAGCATACAACAGTTTACTAATCTTTCGATCGGATGGTTCAGCGTACTAGGATCGGCGTTCCGGGGGATCATTCCGAGAGACGACGATAAAATGATCAGTCTCGCAACTGCAGGAACGAAGAATAAGTATGAAGTATACCAGGAAACAAATTTTGTGCGGCTCTGGCGAAACGGGACGGTAACGACACTCGTAGCAATTCTAGCATTGTTTGTTGGACTTGATAGGTTCTTGGCGACAACGGAAGAACGTCTCGGCGGAAGGGTTGCCGAATTGTCACAGAATCCTTCGGTGGGAAGGCTTGGCGAATTGCAGCAGGAGGCATCGTTGTTTAATAAAAAGGTAAATTTGCTGGAGCAAGCGAACCAAGAGCGGTTGCCATGGTCCGGGTTTTTTGAAGATATGCAGGCGATGGCAGGGTCGAATATAACAATCACGCACGTTGCGATTCAGGGTATTGAATCACCGGTAGCGGTATTTGGTGAGGCGACCAATCAGGCATCCATTGGGGAGTTTGAAAAGGCGCTTAAGGCAAATGCACGAATAGGGGATGTTGTATTCCAATTGTCGAGTGTATCGCCTGTGCAGGGAGGGAGATATGCGTTCAGTATGAGTTTTAAAATCTCCATCTCCAAAGCAGTATGGGGATTCTCCAATTCCTTGATTGTAGGCTGACTCAGTTGCGAAAATTCGCGCAGAGCATCGAGTAGATTCTTTGCGTGATTAAGCAGATTGCGGGAGACGAGTTGCGCATGGGTAGAATGGTCCCGTCCGCGTGTGGCCTTCTTGGGTGTGATCTTCTTCTTTTCCGCAGTGCCACGCAGAATGCGTGCAACCTTGTTGGGGTGGATCGGCTTGTTGCCGTTCTCCACGACAGCATCCTTGATCGCCTTGAGCATGCGGAGCTGATCGTTGATATTGAACTTGGCAAGTTGGCGTGCAACGCCGGCGCCAAGCTTGTTCTGCATGACAAGCTGCTGGATCTTCTCGTGCAGATCAAGGAACGGCATAAGGTAGGAGACGGCAGTGGGTTCGTACCCGAGCTCTACGCCAGCCGCGTTCTGATCGAGGTTGAACCGTTGTTGAAACTCGAAGATGGTGAGCGCCCGTTCGATAACAGAGAACTCTTTTCTGCGGGTGTTTGCAACGGCGCTCGAACGATAGACCTCGTCATCGCTCATGGCGGGTTTGATAAATGCCGAAAGACCGCTCAGTCCGGCAGCGGGAAGGAGTGCGGCGCGCCAACGACTTTCGCCGTCAATGATGAGCGCGATGCGTCCATCGTCGCGCAGAGTGACCTTAACGGCCTCCTCTACGTCGCCAAGATGCTTGTACGACTTCGCAGTAGCGGTGAGCTCCTCGGGATCGAACCACTTACGAGGCTGATTCGGGTTAGGAACGAAGAATTCGATCGGGATCCAAACGGTGGAGCCCACTTCGGCTATGATCCTGCCGTCTTCGATCGTTGCGTGCGGGGTTTGTGATAACCGGGCTGAAACTGCTGTTTGTTTCATGGAGCTCCTCCTTTGGCCGTATGATCAAAATCAAGAACTATACTAGGAATGTTGCTGCCTCTATACAACCATGGAATGCGGGAAATTGCAATAAAAACAAAGACGCCTTTCGGCGTCTTTGTTTTCTGTGAGCGGGTAAGGGGAATCGCCTACAAGTCTTGCCTCGCCGTCGCTCGGCAAGCTCGCAGGCCGCCCCTGACTTGGCGTTGCTAGCGATCCGTCAGTCGACGGAGAGCGTGCAACGTGCCGAAATGCCGGCGGAGCATATATTCAATAGAGTAGCCGGCCGCGATGCGCTCTGTTGAGCGCATATCGCTGCGGTCTTAGATTCCCCACGCGAGTGAAGCAGTTCACTCGCTTTATCCGCACAAAAAGAAAAAGCCCGAAAAGGCTTTTTCTTTTTGTCTGTGAGCGGGTAAGGGGAATCGAACCCCTATCCACAGCTTGGAAGGCTATTATAATAAACCATTATACGATACCCGCTTGTACAACACATCTTATCACAAATTCGATATAGGTCAATAACAGTACTCGTATGAGTTGATAATTGGAAGGAAATTGCCCTATACTAACTAAAACTATCTGAACACGATATCTATGTATAAACCGACCATCGGATTGGAAATCCACTGTGAATTGAAGACGAAGACAAAGATGTTTTGTGGGTGTGCGAACGACCCTGAAGAGCGGCATCCGAACGTGAATATTTGCCCAATTTGTACCGGCCACCCGGGGTGCTTGCCGACGATCAATAAGGAGGCGGTACGCAAGGTGATCAAGCTGGGGATGGCGTTGGGTTCCGAAATCCCGACCATCTCAAAATTTGACCGAAAGAATTATTTCTATCCTGATCTGCCAAAGGCATATCAGATCTCACAATACGATCAACCTCTGGTAAGTGGAGGAGTATTAAGGGGGGTTCGCCTGGAGCGGGTACACTTGGAAGAGGATACGGCGCGCATTGCGCATTCGAGTCAGTTAACTGATTATCCGAAGGATGCGAAGCCGGCGAGTTTGATCGATTATAACCGCTCAAGCATGCCATTGATGGAATTGGTAACCAAGCCGGATGTGACCAGTGGGGAGCAGGCGGTTGCATTTGCAAAGGAATTGCAAATGATTTTGCGATATCTTGGTATATCCGATGCGGATATGGAAAAAGGGCAGATGCGCGTCGAGGCGAATATTTCTGTCAGTAAGGATGAAACGCTGGGTACGAAGGTTGAGGTGAAGAATTTGAATTCGTTTCGCGCGGTGAGTGATTCGATCGACTTTGAGATCAAGCGTCAGTCGGAGCTATTGGAACGCGGAGAACAAGTGGTGCAATCGACCCGAGGATGGGACGAAAAGAAAAAAGAAACTGTACTACAGCGACTCAAGGAGCAGGCGCACGATTACCGATACTTCCCGGAACCGGATCTTCCACCGCTCGACCTGGCTCATTTTGACCTGGAGAGTATCCGCGAAGAGATCGTCGAGCTGCCACAGCAAAAGCGTGACCGACTTGCGAGTGAGTATGGGCTCAATGAGGAGCAATCGAATATCCTTGCCGAAACGCCAGAGGTTGCAGAATGGTTCGAACAGGCGGTGAGTGAGGTAAGGGCGCTGAACCCCGAAGCTCCTGCACAACTGGTCTACAACTATTACACGACCGACCTGCGGGCGTTGATGAAGGAGGCGGGTATGGAGTTGGGGATGTTGCGCATCGCGCCATTCCACTTTGCCAAGGTCATCACATTTGTCGCGCAAGGAAAGTTGAACAGCCGATTGGCGAAGGATATTCTCAAAGAAATGTTTGACACGGGGGCAGATCCGGAGGAGATCATGCAGGCAAAGGGATTGAATGAAGAAGTTTCAGCCGATGCGTTACACGAGGTGATCAAGGAGACGATCGCAGAAAATCCAAAGGCGATCGAAGATTATAAAAAGGGACAGGAGAATGCGTTACAGTTTTTGATCGGGAAGGTGATGGGCAAGATGAAAGGTCGTGCCAATCCCGTAGAGCTCAAGGCATTGTTCGAAGAAATTCTTAAATAATAAAAGCAATCATGGAACAGAAACCACACGTTCCCGGATATGGAAAGGATGAAAAGCTCAATGAGTACATGAAGCGTGAAATGACGATTGAAGAGATCGACGCCATGGAAGTTGAACCGCTGATCGTCGTGGAGCAAAAAGGAATTATCAAAAGCAAGACAGAGGCACTAAAGAAGCCGGACATCGCTGGCGCACAGCATCGCATCAAGACCGAAGAGATGTCGTTGCACTTGTTGCAGGAAAAACTTGCACGCGAATTGTTCAGTGGGAAAAGTTCGCAAGCAACGGAAGCGCAGATCGAGCATAAAAAAAGAGAGATCGAAAAAATAAAGAGCGGCATCATGCATCACGGGAAGGCCGGTCGAGCATGAAAAAAATTACCAGCCCTGGGCTGGTGATTTTTTATACATTATTTTTCAAGAAATTTTTTTACAAGTACAA
>Ga0075986_121_pt1 | contig 22864 bp, 26 predicted proteins | sample RifGroA2_FD_68034 | JGI IMG/M metagenome (GOLD analysis project Ga0075986, IMG submission 68034) | Parcubacteria (Wolfebacteria) bacterium GW2011_GWA2_47_9b | reverse complement strand
TTTTGAGGAGGCTCTATGTTTAGCAAACTACGAGTGGATCCACACAAGAAATGCTTGGTCAACCTACCGGAAGGATGGGTCACGTTGTTCCTAGCAAGAACCCGCGAAAGTGCATTCCTTTTCGGAGCCGTTATTGGTCTCCGGGATAAATGCCTCCCGACAGACGAGGGCATACAACGCGAAATAGGAGGATTCGCTAAAGTTCTCCAGTTCACTGTGGAAAATATCCACGTCCTCGATGTTTATCATGGTCATAAATACCCTCAAGGTGGAGGCCTGGTTGACGTTAACCTTCTAGACAAATCTGTGATCTGGGCAGGCGTAGACGAATGCGGGCGCAACGAATTCTTCGGCGAACGCATTCCGCTTGCTGACGTTCTCGTTACCCTCTAAGCACTTCTCCGTTTCATCTGGAGCCCTCCTTCTCGGAGGGCTTTTTTTATTGACATGCATTCGATAACTTGGTATTCAATAATCAGCTGTTATCAAACGTTTACGGGGAGACTTTATGAACTTGCGCATCGTCAATGATACTATCGTCGGATTGCCTGACGGCAATACTGTTTTCTTCCTCGCCAAGGCGAACCTACACGGGGTTATCTACTGCTACGCCATATTCGGTCCCACCGCCACCTGTCTTCCAAAACCGGGAGAAACCTTTACCGAGCTGTTCGACGCAAAGGTTGCCGTCTTTCGCACCGATGGCAGCATGTACGCATTGTACTACGCACATCATGGGCACAAATACGCCCTTGGTGGCGGTATGGTCGAGATTATCTCCGGCCGTTCCATCGTCTGGACCACTCCTGATGAATGCGGCTGTACGCGAATCTTCGGCGAGCGCATCCACCCTCGCGATATCCTTATCGCACTCTAGCTCAAAGCCCCGCGTATGCGGGGCTTTTTTGTTGACATCGTTTTTATAATCTGGTATTCAATAATCAGCTATTATAAAACGCTTTGAGGAGGGTATATGTTTAAGCACCTACGCGTAAACGAACAAACAAAGTGTATCGATGGCTTGCCGAAAGAATGGGTTACTCTTTTCCTGGCAAAGGTCTCGGCTCGGTATGGTTTGCTCACCCATTGCGCCGTCATATGCCCCGACGTACTCCTCCCTGAAAAGAATCAGTTTTACTCCTCGATCGTAGGTGCTAAAGTCGTCCTATTTAACGGAAGAGCATTCAACTTGATCGACATCATCGAAGGATACAAGGTTCGGAAAGGCGGATGCCGCGTTCAGTATATAAAGAAAGGCCTCGTCGACTTTCCAGGAGAAATCCATAGTTATGACGGGGAGCATACCTTCGAAGATCGTCTTCTTCGCCCACAGGATGTTCTTGTCGCACTTTAATCTCCTCCCCGTTTCACCCAAAAGCCCCGCTTGCGCGGGGCCTTTTTGCTTCTCTTGATTTAATCTTGCATTTCATCTGCGAGCTGTAAAAATAGGGGGTTAAATAGGCGAAGAAAATCTCCTCAAAAATAGAGAATCTGGGTCCCGTCCGAAGTATGGGTGATTCTCGATTTTGTTAGAGATTTTTAAGCCTATTCCCTATTTTTAATTCGCTCGCGCTTTTTGGCCTACTTTTACTAAAAAAGTAGGGAAAAGAAAAGTTACATCTGTTCCAATGTTTTCAACCCAAGCAACTCCAGTCCTGTCTTCAGTGTCTGGGCCGCTGCGGCGATTAGCGCCAAGCGCGCGTTGCGCTCGGCTTCATCGGCCTTCAATATCTGTACCGCTTGGTACATCGTATTTACATCCTTTGCTAGTACATAGAGATAATCAGACAAGTGATGCGGAAAATAATTTTTTGTTATCCCCTCTATCACCTCTGGAAATTCTTGCAATCGCAAAATCACCTGCAATTCCGATTCATCCTTCAGCATATCGACGTTGAATGCCGCTACTTTTTCGCCCTTGCGTAAAATGCTCTTTAATCGCGCGTAGGCGTATTGCAAATACGGCCCTGAGTTTCCTTCGAAACTCAACATGCGATCCCAATTAAATGCGATGTCGGACTGTCTATTCTGCGACAGGTCGTTGTATTTTACCGCGCCTAATCCTACTGCCTCGGCTATCTGCTGGCGTTCTTCCTCTGACATGTCGGGTTGTTTTTCATCGACAACTTTTCGTGCCCGAAGTATAGCCTCCTGCAACAGATCAAAGAGTGATACAGTCTTACCCGCGCGAGTCGAAAACTTCTTCATATCCTCTCCGAGCATTAATCCAAATTTCACATGGACCAACGTTTGATCGTCAACGATCTCGAGTTTCTTTGCAGCCTTAAATAGTTGCTCGAAATGCAACGATTGTTCATTACCGACGACATACACGATTCTATCCGCATTCAGATCACTAACCCGATGACGCAGCGTTGCGAGGTCCGTGGTCGGATACAGATATGCTCCATCCGACTTCCTGATGATCATCGGCGCTTCGTATCCCTCGATCGGAATGACGATCGCCCCCTCGCTCTCTTTCGCAATCCCCTTTGTAAGCGCCTCCTCTACGATTCCGGGAAGTTGCTCGTTGTAAAAACTTTCACCCTGCACATGATCAAATGATACATTTAATAGCGCGTACATTCGATCGAACTCGGCAAGACTGACATCATAAAACTTCCTCCAAATGGCCAGGTTCTCTTCATCTCCATCTTGTAACTTTTTTACTTCCTTTCTTGCCACCTCACCTAAGGTCGGATCTTCTTTCATTCGTCCACTAAAGCCGACGTATAACTTCATCAAATAATCAATCGTCACCTCCTCTGGCATGCCATCTTCCTTGTATGCCGCGATCAATACGCCGAATTGCTTCCCCCAATCCCCAAGGTGATTATCGCCAATAGCGTTCCACCCATTGAACTTGAATATATTGTAGAGCGCTTGCCCGATAACAGTCGACCGTAAATGCCCCACCCCCATTGGCTTGGCGATGTTTGGAGCACTATAATCAACGACCACAGTCTTTAATCGTTCCGCAGCCTCGTGCATAGGACGACCCCAATTTTCCCCTGTTTCGTATATTTCTTTAAAGCTTGCTTGAATAGCCTCCGCAGTCAACCAGATATTCACAAATCCCGGGCTTACCGCTTCTATTTTTTCGAAGAACCCTTCGGGGGTAGCTGATCGGAGCTTTTCTGCAATATCCTCGGCAACTTCCATCGGACTCTTACCTCGCGCCTTTGCCAATCGCAACGCGACATTGGTCGAAAAATGTCCGAACTGTGCATGTTCGGGGATAGTAATCTCGATAATTTGTGCGTCTGAGATCGCAGACCGCAAATACTCTTCAATATTCTTCCGCATCATTGCATTGAGTGTATCGCAAACAGTTCAAAAACTCAAAAAATCCTTATTTTGTGGCATTGTACATCACCTCAATCTCATTGCCCGAAAGTGGCCTATTATATACCCGCACATCATCCACCTTCCCGGTTGTCCAATATGAACCACATCCGTGCGCACCCATGCACAAATTTGCACTTACCGTGTCCGCTCCCGTGATTGCTAACGTCCCATCTAATACGCCGTTTATGTAGACCTTTACGCCTGTATTGTCATATACTCCGACAATATGATACCAATTACCCATCGCGAGCGACGTTGCCCCATTTATGCTTTTCTGGGTACCTCCGACCGACGCAGAATGGAAAGCCCTATTCCCCGATACATGCGTTGATAAATAAGGCAACCCAAAACTAAGGAATATATTCGCGTTTACCGCAAGTGACCCAGGATTAAACCACGCCGCCATCGTGTGTCCTTTTGAAAAATCAACGCCCGTACTTACTCCCGGGGCATTCACGGCACTGCTTCCATTAAAGCTTATCGCTCCATCCACCTTACCGGCCGTCCACGTAGGCGATCCTATAGAAAGGATTCCATCATGCCCCCTGCCGCTACCGTCAGCTGCAACAGCGCCATTGGTTTCATCAAATGCCCAGTACCCAACAAGCCCAGACGCTTGCGCCAATAAGGATAAATTCGACCCCTGTTCGAACCGGGAAGGATCAACCCCTCCATCCTTCGCCCCATTTTGATTGAAGTATTTATCGGATTCCAAGGTCGCAGACAATGCATATCCGCTTCCGGCAACATATGTATAATACAGTCCTTTTGTTCCGCTATTTGTCGGGTCTATTGGCAATGTTCCTTGCGAAGCCCCCAAGCTCGCAATATCCACCGGAAGCCACCCACTTCCATCTGTCTTGAGGTAGTTTGCTGCTGTTTTACACGCATAGCTCCAAGTCGGAGGCAAGGTTGGAAGGCTCAAGTTTGCACATATCGCAGATGTATCCGGCGTTGAAACATAAACCACGTTCGCCGTCCCCATTGCCATATTTCTGTTTTTTGCCTCCGCCAACGAAAGGGATAGTATCTGGATGTCGACGACTCTTTTCCCGTCTCTCGACTGCCTCAGCTGCTCTACTGGATTAATAGACAGTACAGCTACGGTTGAGATGATCGCTATAATGCCAATCGAAATCAAAAGTTCCAATAATGTGAATCCGTTCCTACTCATATAACCTATTGTACCATATCTTCTTCTTATGAAGTGCATAGTAAGACCCCTCGTACCAAAACAAATATTGACAATATTTATATTATATGATATAAATATATCAGATTCTTTCACTCTTCAGTAGTTAAAAAAGGAGACTTTTATGAAATCGGAGCTCGTTATTTCGATCGACACAGGAACCCATACCAACGCAATCGGCATGAACCTTTCTCTGTTACTGATGGCCGCAGACGGCGTCGAATTCACCGACCCTAGCAACAAAGCAGAGGAAAAGGGTCTTTCGCAGGACCTGATCAACCTCAAAAACGACCTCTTCAGAATTGTAGGGGTCAAGCGGATCTTCTTCTCGCAGAAGTCGATCACTATCATAAAAACTGACGCACCCAACAGGAAGGGTATCATCTCCGCCGCTAAACGGCGCATCCACAAATATCCCTTCTAAGCCTCACCCCCAAGGGCCACGCACATGTGTGGCCCTTTTTTTTATCCCTTATTACCCATATACTCTACTTTATGGAGGCCATAACCAACAAACGTGCCTATTTTGACTATGAGATCCTCGAAACCTTCGAGGCGGGCTTGGAATTGCTCGGAACGGAGGTGAAATCGGTCAAGGGTGGACGTATAAACCTTTCGAGCACCTATGTACTCCTCCGGGACGGCCAGCCAACCCTTTTTAATGCCGATATCCCACCCTATCAACCCAAGAATGCGCCTAAAGATTACAACCCCACTCGCACCCGTCGGCTCTTACTTACAGCCAAAGAAATCCAGTATTTAACAGGCAAAATCGAGGAGCGAGGGTTGACATTAGTGCCTTTGAAAGTATATACTAAGCATCAGCGAATTAAGGTTCTCGTCGGTCTCGCAAAGAGCCGAAAGGAACACGACAAGCGCGAAGCCATCAAAAAGCGTGAAGATTGGAAGCAAATCCGCAAGGATATCTTCTAACCCATGGGGATGGCAGGCTTTGACAAAAGCGGCTCGTTGAAAAACTGCAGACCGGTCGTCATACCGCAACCTGACAAAAACCAATAACTGCCAACAAAACAGCAGTTCCTGCATTCGCTTTCGCGTAATGCAGTGTCGCCCCACCCTAAGCTTGTACGGTGGACGCGGCATCAACCCACAAGCTGGTTCAGTATCCGTGCCGTAGGCGCCTGAACGAGATTCAAATCGGCAAACTCAGTGGCGATTCGTCGGATTTTCTGCTTCTGTTTTACACTAACCCGACTATGTCTGTAGACGTCTTTCAATAACTCTTTTGGACGGGAGTTCAATTCTCCTCATCTCCACCATCATTCACACTAACCAAACACTGATTTGGAACAACCACTTCGACTTAACCATCAAATAAAGGCACCTGAATTACGCGTCGTTGACGAGCAGGGAGAATTCCTCGGTATATTCTCACTCTCGGAAGCATTGCGGATTGCGGACGAAAAGGAACTTGATCTCATCGAGATCGCCCCGAATGCAAAACCGCCAGTCGCAAAGATCATCGACTTCGATAAATTCCGGTATCAGCGTGAGAAGGAAATGAAGAAGCAGCGCGCTCAACAAAAGACGAGCGAGCTGAAACAGATCAGATTTGGAGCCCGCGCGGCAAAAAACGATATGGAGATCAAAATCAAGCAGATCGACAAATTCGTAAACGATGGCCATAAAGTAGAGATCATGCTCGTCCTCAAGGGACGCGAGAAGTACAACAGGGAATGGGCCTTCCAACGATTAAAGGAGTTCCTTGCCATGATCCCGTTTGAATATAAAACCATCGTCGAGCCGAAATTCGGCGGAAGAGGGCTATTGACCCAAATCACCAAGAAATAATAACCACCATGAAAAAGACCATCTCAAAGCGATTGCGCATCACATCGACCGGAAAGGTCCTCCGACGCGCCATGGGTCTCGGTCATAACCGATCCCGCAAAAGTTCAACCCAGCTCCGAAGAAAGGCCAATATGCGCCTCCTTGGTGGCGCAGCATCATTGATCAGACAAAACATGTAAATTCACGGATATCGAAGAATGGAAAACGGAATATAGGGGGTTCACTGGTTATATTTACAAACACTCCCCCCCTATTCCCTATTTCATAATTCATATTCCCTATTCTTATGACACGAGTAAAACGAGGCGTACTAGCCCACAAAAAAAGAGAGAAGTTGCTCACCTACGTAAAGGGATTTAAGTGGGGACGCAAGACAAAAGAACGCGCAGCCAAGGAAGCATTGCTCCACGCTTGGAGCCACGCATTCCAGGGGCGCAAGCAGAAGAAGCGTGATTACCGAGCCCTCTGGGTGGTGCAGATCAACGCAGCTCTCCGCAACCTCGGAACGACCTATAGCAAGTTCATCGACGGAACAAAGAAGGCAAATATCCAGATCGACCGCAAGGTTCTCTCTGAGATAGCCAAGACCGCTCCTAATACGTTTGCAAAGATCGTAGAGCAGGCAAAATAATAAAAATACCGACCGCTATTGTGGTCGGTATTTTTATTCATTTTATTCCCTCGGGAGAAAACTTGTATCTCCAAAATGTCTCAGCGCTTCATCGTTTAATATTCGCATCGCGTGAGGTTCTCTAGCTATCCATTCACCTATATACCGCTTTACTTTATCGGAAAATAAGAGGTTCCACTGTTTTTTTATCCTGTATGCCCGCACGATATTTAATACATGTGGCTGATCGGCCAATGACCCACCTTTTAGTGGTATATCGAGCTGCATCGTCCTCATTGCATCGTTAAATCCTTCGCATACAAAACTATTATCGGATAAATTTATACAAATGGCGTCTATGTTATAAAATGCACCATCAGCTATCTGTTCTTTCTCTTCGTTGATAATGCCCTTCTTAACTGGCCAGTGATCTTCGATACTCCATATATCAAATATGCGATCATCTATTCGCATCTTATATCCTCCAAATCTATTCTTTGTAGCGGAGCTACCCTTCATGCACTCCTGCAAATCAGCTCCTTTACAGCACACGATCATATCAAAATCCCTTGGCTGCTTATTCTTTAATGCAATATCGCGTACTGCACCGCCAATCAAGATCACATCGCCACGGTCTTCAATGCTCCTCATAACCGCATCTAGTCGCTCATTCTCTCTCATTTTTGCAATATATGCTACAACTTTCTTTGCGTGTTCCGATGTAAACATGCCCTATTATACAATTCCTTGCGCACATTACAACGTCATTTGTAAAAAATCTATATAGACACCCAAAGAGCTAATCCTCAAGACCTTTATTATTCCTCTTCTCCTTGATGATCAGAAACAATCAAATACTTTACCCTCTATACTAAGACGAAAAACGGCGCTTATGCGCCATTTTGTTTTCGTTCTATCGGTTGTCCTTCGGATTGAGATCGATACCCTCCCCCTTGCTGTGGACGTCCCTGGTCTCGTCGTTGAGGAAACCGAGGTTGTTGCAAGGGCTGTCGTTGTAGCGGCCTTCGCTGGTCGCCTCCGCGCTGCTGTGACCCTTCCGCACGTGGACGTGGCGTCTGCGCATCTTGTTTTGGCGACGCCTCGCGCACTGGTTGCTCTCCATCTTCTTTACGCACTCCTCCTCCGATGCGCGCCGCCCGTACTCCCTGCTGTGGTCGCCGTGGGCGAATTGCCCCCTGCTTACGCAACTCGATGTTCCTCAAGAAATTATATGCCTGTTTCAAAACACGCTGACTATCTTCCTTGGTTAGTACTTTGAGCGCTTCCTTGTAGGTAAACCATCCATATCCTTCATGCTTCTCCCCTTGCGCATCGGTTTGCTCTGGTAGTTTTATCCGCTGCTGGGCCGTTTCGGCAAGATAAAATACGATCGTTTTATAGATCTTTTCCTTATTCCTCCAGAATGTGAAATTCTCCGATGTCTTGAAATTCTCATTGAATCGGAGGTCATTTCGCGTAAGGCCTGTTTCTTCCCTCACTTCGCGAACCGCTGTTTGGAAGCTTTTTTCTTCGCTTTCAATTTTCCCCTTCGGGAAGTTCCAATAGTTGTGTCCGTGATATAAAATCAGAAAACGAGGGCCCTCCGCAGTTGTTCGGTACGCTATGATACCCGCGGAAATTTCTCGCATATTGCACATACTATAGCATAGATCTGGCGGGGATACAAATTGTATAGGTTAGTCGGTTAACGCGTTAACGGGTTGGTAAATGCAGAAATACTGGATTCCGGAATGACACCGTGGGAACATAAAAAAGGGGCGGATTCTCCGCCCCTTACGTATTACCTGTGATTACCCAGTGCCAACTCGGTCTGTTTTTGGATCTCCTTGGAGGCTCCCAAAATATCGGACAGTTCGTTCTCGAGCCTTGTTCGCTCGAACCGAAGCGCCTCCTCTTCTCCCGCGATCTCTCCGAATCGCTGTTCTATTACAACCACCCTCGCCTGTATCCTTTTTACATCTTCATCCACTAGACTTACCATGTCGATTACCTCCCGCCTCTCCTGTGGTGCATTTTAAATTTCTATCGTTTGTATACCACTTTTCTATCACTTTTGCAAATCAAAAAAAGGCGGATACTCCGCCCCTTTGTCTTATGCCTGCGTCTCGAATATCTTATTCACCTGAATCCCTATCTGGGCAACGGACCTCCTTGTCTCCTCCAGCTCAAGTAAAAGATTGTCCCGCTCAGTGTTGCGTTGCCTTATTTCCTCTTCGATTCCTTTCAAACGAGATGCGATGGTCGTAATGCGATCTCTTACCGCTTGCGCCTCTACACTGGCGGGCGATCCAGGCCGTGTACTCGACATAAAAAATTCCTCCCCTAAGATTGGACCCCTAATTTAATTTACTATATTTTATATATCATTCCTTTGCCGATTTTGCAACAAAAAAAGGGCGGATCACTCCGCCCCCCCTGCTACCACCTAACGTATCCCGAAGGACGCAATCCTACTGAGATATAGGATCCCATAAACATCTTCGCGCATCTTTTTAGACCCCCTCCCAAGACGCACCTGCCTGAATCTTTTTTCAAATTCTTCAAGCTCAGCTACCAGCGTCCAGGTTTCGTTCCAAATCTTCCGCAGCTCGTCTTCCCCGTCATCATCGTCCCAGGTCCCTTCTACAATTCGTTCCCAATGAATAGTAACCCGCCTGTCTGTGAGCCTGTACCGTCTCGAGTTTATCGCCTGCAAGACTTGCACTAGCTCGTCGAACCCGCCACCACCCGGCTCCAGGTTGTTAGTGGCCCTTCTTAACAAGATTACACTGTCATATAATTCCGCCATAGCAGACTCCTCCTTTTCGCTTTTATTAATTTCTACCTTCTCTATACCAACTTTCTCCCTTTTTTGCAAATCAAAAAAAGGGCGGATCACTCCGCCCCGTTCCCTTACTTGCCCATGCGCCCCGCAAAGCAACTACGGACGTTCGCAATGGACTCGTCTACCGCCGCCTTTTCACTCTTGCGCGCGGCTATCTTTTCACCGAGCAATGCATACTCCCTTTCCAATTCCGGAATCAACCGGCACAGGGCCGTGTAGTGGTGCCATTGGTACAGCCCCGACTTCATGCGCTGGCCCGGAGCCTTGTTGAACTCGATCAACTCAAGCACCTTAGCCTCCGCAAGCACCTGGATCGTCGCCGTTACCAGACTATGGCACGGCCTGTTCTCCATCTTTGCATCCAGATGCGCATGGATCCCACGTATCCGCGATGTTGGCATTTCTTTTAGCAGTTCGATGATCATCGCCATAACGCGCTGCTGTTTCATCGTCATACCCAGTTGCTTCTTTGCTTCGGTCATCTATCCCTCCAATATTCCATAATGTGTAGTGCTTTTTCTTTTGTACAAATAAACAGCCCCTTTGTCAATCCAAACAAAAACACCCCGAAGGGTGTTTTTGAGCGATTATTTCATTTTGATCTCGATATCAACTCCCGAAGGCAGGTTGAGTGTGCTCAAAGATTCAATGATCTTTTGGCTCGGATTAACGATGTCGATAATCCGATTGTGCACACGCAGCTCGAACTGCTCACGCGCGGTCTTGTGGACGAACGTGGAGCGATTCACGGTGTACCGCTTGAATTCAGTCGGCAACGGAATCGGACCAACTATTTCTGCTCCGTTTCTGACCGCCGTATCGACGATCTGCTTGATCGAGTTATCGATCAGCTTGTGGTCGTACGATCGTACGCGTAATCGCAATTTAGATTGTGCTTCTTCTTTCTTGGCCATTGTCAAAATACTTTAATGAATTAATCGCTTTTCTATTTTTCTCTCCGAAAAACGGTTGCATTCGGATGAAGTGCGAGGCACGGGGAAATCGATGAGGAAGCTGTACAGAAGTACTGCGACCGAATCGATGGGGCCCCGTAACGAAGCAATTCGCCGAATGCAGACGTTTTTCTTATTTGATGATCTTAGTAACAACACCTGCCCCTACCGTTCGTCCACCCTCGCGAATAGCGAAACGGGTCTGGTCTTCCAATGCTACCGGAGCGATCAACTTAACCTTAAAGGTTACGGTGTCTCCCGGCATAACCATCTCCATGCCTTCCGGAAGCTCTACTTCTCCGGTCACGTCAGTGGTGCGGATGTAGAACTGCGGCTTGTAGCCCTTGAAGAATGGCGTGTGTCGCCCTCCTTCTTCCTTAGTCAGGATGAGAACTTCTGCTTCGAACTCGGTGTGCGGGGTGACCGATCCCGGCTTTGCCAGAACCTGTCCACGCTCCACATCCTCCTTCTTCAAGCCACGCAAGAGCAAGCCTACGTTGTCTCCTGCCATACCCGAATCCAGTAACTTATTGAACATTTCGATACCGGTAACAACAGTCTTCGCGGTCGGTCGGATACCAACAACTTCGATTTCCTCGTTTACCTTGAGTACACCGCGCTCGATACGTCCAGTTACAACAGTTCCACGACCTTCGATCGAGAAAATGTCTTCTACTGGCATAAGGAATGGCTTATCGGTTGCGCGCTGCGGCTCCGGAATGTAATCGTCGCATGCCTTTACCAAATCGTAGATCGGCTTCAATGCTTCATCATCGGCATTTGTTGCCTCTCCCGCCTTCAATGCAGATCCACGGATAACCGGGGTCTCATCTCCAGGGAAGTTGTACTTCTTCAGCAATTCGCGAACTTCAGCTTCGACGAGGTCGATCAATTCAGGATCGTCAACCATATCGCACTTGTTCAAGAACACTACGATTGCGGGAACGCCAACCTGGCGGGCCAACAAGATGTGTTCTCGCGTTTGTGGCATCGGGCCGTCAGTTGCGGATACTACGAGGATTGCACCGTCCATCTGCGCAGCACCGGTGATCATGTTCTTGATGTAGTCTGCGTGTCCCGGAGCGTCGATGTGCGCATAGTGGCGCTTCTCTGACTCGTATTCTGAGTGGTGCAAAGCGATCGTGATCCCACGAGCTTTTTCTTCCGGAGCGTTGTCGATCTGATCAACGTTCTCCTTTTTCTTAGACCATCCCTTCAAGAAGGTGGCGTTGGTGATAGCTGCCGTCAATGTGGTCTTGCCATGGTCAACGTGACCGATGGTGCCGATGTTCACGTGCGGCTTAGTTCGTTCAAATTTTTCTGCCATATGTTATGGGCGCAACATGGTCACAGATTACTGCGACATAGAAATACTGTTAAACGAATCGCTTAACTGCATTTCCCTGTCGCATGTCTCAGCTCCCTTGTCGCTTTTGATTGGTTAGTCGACTTGTTTGTTTAATATATAGTATTTTACCTCTTTTCGTCAATATGCCGATCTATTGTCATTCCGGCCTCCCACTACCATGCAAATGATGTGGGGATGTACTTTCGCAGGGATGACGCTCGAGGCGACGTTCATCAAGCAATGAACTCAATCGTTGCCATTGCTGAACCGTCTCGCATACGTGCTTCCGCAGACTTTACCACACGGAGATATCCACCTCGTCGCGCCTTATATTTCGGTGCAACTTCGTAGAAGATCTTTTCCGCGGCCTTCTTCGGAAGTCGGGCGATGAGCAAGCGCAAGCTTGCCGTATCCTGCTTCTTTGCGAGTGTGACCATCTTTTCCACTTCCGGCCTCAGCTCTTTCGCTTTTGCTTCCGTAGTTGTGATCTTCTCTTCAAGAATCAGGTTATTCGCCAGAGTCTTCATGAGCGCTGTGCGTTGACCAGTCTTCCTATGAAATTTTCGTCCTTTCGCTAAGTGTCTCATTGTAGTTCTTTATTTTTTCCCTTTCTTTTTCGGCTCTTCCTCTCCTTCTTCGTCTTCCGTTTCCACGGTAACGTCGGCGATCTCAGCGACCTTGGAAAAGTGATCCTTGAGAATATTCGATGCCTTATGCAACGCGAGGGAAGGCTTTGTACTTCCGTCGGTCTCGATGGTGAGCTTTATCTTATTGAAGTCAGTCCGCTCTCCTACGCGCATGTTCTCAACCACGAAGTTTACATTCGTGACGGGGGTGAAGATCGCGTCGATGGCAATGACGCCAACCGGCAACTTCTCAACCTTGCGCACTTCGACCGGTACGTATCCAAGACCTTTCTCGACAGTTATTTCCATTGAGAATTCGGTCTTCTTCTCCGTAAGGGTTGCGATGTGCGATTCCGGATTGATAACTTCAACCTGCGCATTCGCCTTGATGTCCCCTGCGGTCACCACCTTCTCTCCTTTTACGTCGAGGGTGAGGACTTGCGGTTCGTCAGCGTGGAATGCAAAACGTACTTTCTTCATATTCAACGCGATCTCTACGATGTCTTCCATGACTCCGTCGATCGTCGTGAATTCGTGTTTGACGTTCTTGATCTTGATCTGGGTTACACACGCACCCGGAAGCGATGACAGCAACACGCGGCGCAATGCGTTTCCGACGGTCAGGCCATAGCCCGAGTACAAACCGTCGATCTCGAACACTCCTTCAGTCGCAGTTTCCGAAATTGTTTTGATTTTTACCGACTCGCTTAATCGTGTATATTCCATAGAAAAAGAAATTTAGATTATTTTGAGTAGAAATCGACAACCAGGTTAATGTCATACGGAATCTCGACATCGAACGGAAGGGATTTTACCTTGCCTTCGAGTTTTTCCCGTTCGATCTGGAGCCAGACCGGAGTTTCGTATTTCTTCAGGTTCTCGGAAAGATCTTTGAACAACGGGGTTGTCTTTGATTTTTCCCGAACTGCGACGATATCACCTACCTTTACCTGAAATGACGATATTGTCACCTTCCGGCCGTTGACTAGGATATGACCATGACTAATAAACTGCTTTGCCATGATGCGCGACGGGGCAAACCCCATGCGAAACACCACGTTATCAAGACGTCGTTCAAGCAGGTTCACGATCGTTGTCGTAATAGCCTCCTTTTTATGCAACGCTTCCTTAAAGATGCGTTCCATCGCCTTCTCCCTTAGACCGTAGCTAAACATGATCTTCTGCTTTTCAGCAAGTTGGAGACCGTATTCAGACAACTGCTTTCTTCGGGACTTTCCGTGCACACCCGGACGATATGGTCGTCGGAGCAATGCGCACTTACCGGAGCTGCATCGTTCTGCCTTCAGGAAGAGATGCACTCCCAGCGCCCGTTCTTTTTTTTCTTTTGGACCCATCATATGAATGACTCAGAACTTATAACTCATAACTTATGACGAGATTCTTAGGGATAACCCTGCCCATCCGCCTTCTGTCATTAGTCAATAGTTATTGGTTAATAGTTATTTTAGATTCTTCGCGGCTTTTTCGGTCGCGGACCGTTATGCGGGATCGGCGTCACGTCCTTTACGGAAGTGATATTGAATCCCTGGTTTGCGAACGAGCGGATCGCTGAATCGCGTCCCGAGCCGACGCCTTTCACTACAACGTCAATTTCGCTCAAACCAACTTTCTTCAATTTTTCGACCAGTGCGGCCACTGCCTTTGATGCGGCAAACGGGGTTGCCTTCTTCGGACCAGCAAAACCAAGACTTCCTGCGGATACCCATGCGATAACATCGCCTCCTCTATTGGTGACGGTGATCATCGTGTTGTTATAGGTAGCGTTGATGAATACCTTCCCTTGTTCGATTTTACGCGATCCCCCTCCCTTGCCCGAGACCTTCGTCATGGTCTTCTCGAGGTTGTCGCTCTCCTTGAGCACCTGCGCTTCAGTTTGTTTTATGACTTTTTTCTTACCCATAGTTAAAGGAGGTTAGATTACTTCAATGATGTCTTACGTCGTCCGCTCGTAGCGGTCTTGCGTACGTTTCCGCGTACGGTGCGGGAATTGGTCTTCGTTCGCTGTCCGCGTGTCGGGAGCTTCTTCATGTGCCGAGTTCCTCGGTAGCAGTTGATCTCCTTCAAGCGCGCAATGTTCGTTTTGATAACCTGTCGCAATTCACCTTCGACCTTGCAGTTCTTTTCAACGTATTCTTGAATCTTTTTCATCTCATCCTGCGTGAGATCCTTTGCTTTCTTATCTACCGGAATCTTCGTGGCAGACAAAATAGCATCGGCAGTCGTCTTTCCGATGCCGTGTACGTATGTCAAGGCATACTCGATCCTTTTATTATCTGGAATGTTTACACCAACTAATCGCATGGTATTGAATGATTATTAACCCTGTCGCTGTTTATGCTTAGGATTTTTCTTGCAGATGATAAATACGCGGCCTTGTCGGCGTACGGATTTACAATCCTTACAAATTTTTTTAACTGAAGCTCGAACCTTCATAATAAATGACTTAGAACTTTTAACTTTTGACTTTTGACGGGTTGCGGGGAATTCTCCCCATAGTCCGCCTTCCGTCATTAGTTATCGGTCAATAGTTTATAGTTTATTTTACATTCTCCTCACAATCCTTCCCCGCGCACCATCTGGACTCAATTCAAGTGTGACCGTATCACCGGGCAGTATCTTGATGTAGTGCATCCGCATCTTACCTGACAAATATGCAAGAATCTCTTCGCCATTCTCAAGCTTCACTCGAAATGTCGTTGCCGGCAGCGATTCAACAACAATACCTCGTGCGAGTGGCTTACCTTGATCTTTTATTTGCCTCGGTTGTCTCCTTGGTCGCATGTAGGTTAGATAGTAGACTAAAATAGGTGAACAGTCAAGCCATGCACTACCAAACTTGCAAGTTTGGTGTGTAGGTAAAAGTAAATCACCGCGTTTGCGGCTTTTTCATGATTTGTTCACTTCGTGTGCAGCATTCCCGGCGGTATGCATATATAGTACACTGTTTCTCTATAAAAACAAGGCCGCTGCGCGCGTCCACGGTTAATAGTTCACGGGTCATAGAAATTCCGCATTGTCATTCCGAGCGGAGCGGTACTCCGCGTAGTCGAGGAATCTGCAGTCTATACACTTCCCTGCTACAGATCCTTCGACCCCACTCCGTTGCGCTCAGGATGACAATACAGGCGCTTTTCATTCCCAAACACAGGCTCCCATATCGTGATACGTGTCCGTCATCTGGCGAATCCGAAGGGAATCCACTTCATTTTTTCGTCTTACGATGACGGAAAATTGAAGACACCTATAAAAATCCGCCAAAATGGCGGATTTTTGTTTACATTCCCGTACCGTAACTATCCGGCTTATTTTTACTCATTTTATGCGGGTCCCTATTTTCGATACTTATGATATCTAATATCCTGCTTTTTAATCTCATTGGCTATCCGCTCAACTTTTTCATCCACCTGCTCCTCCGTCCTCCTCGGCAATCCTTCCATATTTTATTTGGGTTTAATTTTTGCTGGATTCCGTCCGTTCCCTAGCAGTCCGGAATGACGGATTATTTAGGCTCGACAGCCATTTTATTCCCCTTATTTTACCCCCCCCCGAATCAAAACAGTCAACCCTCTAGTGGTTGACTGTTTTGATTGCTCTTGACACGCGCAAACGCACTGCTATACTTTCTTTATAAGAAATAAATCCTCTCGCGTTGGGATACCGTAAGGCGTCTCGTTAAAGCGAGGGGTTTTCTTTTTTATCAGGGGAATAACTGGTTCTCTTCGACAATGACGTCTTTTATTAGCTCATAATATCCGCGATCCTCCTGCTCATATTTTCTAAAGATCGCCCACGAAACAAAGTCTACGGCCTGCAAACATTTTTCCGTATGAGACGGCTTGATCTGTATGTTGACCCCGTCTCTCCTTCGCTTGATGAAACTTTCTTGCAAATATTTTTCAAAATTATCGCGCAGCGCTCGTTTCGTGTCCTTTTGGTCGATATAGAGATGGATCGGTTCGGTTATGCCTATTAGGCCATTATTATGCAGCCTGTCTAATAAAATATTGGCAGTATAATTGTACAGATAATTTTTCTGACCCCGAAGATCCACATACACCTTATCCTTATTCAAAACGATACACAGCACTTTCAGGTCTTCTTTAGCCAACAACTTCAAAACTTTTTTTCTAGTAGCTTCATCCGCATGATACGCGTGCAATTCACTGACTCTCTTATATTTCTTACTTAAACCTCTATGCACTTTCTTGATAACCTTTTCTATTCGACGATGATCTTCGGTCAAAACGATCGTAAAGATAAACCATTTACTAGACCCCTTCTTGAATCCCAAATCTCCGCTTTCATCCAAAAATATGTGCGCCATCCCGTAATTTTACCAAATTCTTATCCGCTTATAAAATAACCCCCGGCCTCCGCGCTCCGCGTGCCACCACTAAAGCTTCAGCGACACGCGGCTAGCCATAGCCCTTGGTGATGTGCGACCGGGGGGGGTGATAAATAAAAAAATCCATTCACCAGCTGGCGGCACTCAAATAAAACAGCCCATCTCTGTGAATGGGCTGTTTTATTTATCTGACCTCTTATCTCTTACTACTTGCCTCTATTTGAGCTCCACTTTTACACGATCCGGATCGCTCGGCACTCGCTTTACCCAAATAGGCCAAAGGGAAACATCCGCCTTTTCGATGTTTGATGAGCTAAAGATATAGGATTTCAACTCATTTTCATCCTTTCCAAAGGCATTTTTTTTGAATTCTTCGACATTGATCGGCTTCCAAAAGACTCCTTTGAAGTCAATTGGCAGCGATATCATCCCCGTCTTCTCGTCCACGGTTATGTCCCCGTAGGAAAGCGTGTGTTCACGTATCACATACCCATCTCCATTAACCTGCCGAGCTAATGCGGTCATCAGCTTTAATACATGTTCTTCCTTGAGTGTATCAACCCCTCCCTCTGCTTCTATATATATCGAGAAATTCCCTTGCTCGTCGACTGATTCGTTCACCGTTTCCTTGCTAATCGAAAACCGTCGGCTACTTTCTATCACTTTAAACCCTTCAGGCACTACCTGCGTTGCCAAGAATGATTCGATTACTTCCTTCATTTGTTTCCGGGCATCTTCCTTTGCGGTCGCTATGTCTTTTTCCGTTGGATATTTCCCTTCTCCGACAAATCCCCCTGTCATCGGATTCTTTGATTCGGCATAAAACTTTTCGAATTTTTCCGACCCTGCGAATCCCGGAATGGTGAATTTATTCACCGGGCTTATGTTATACGACTCTCCCGCCTTGTCGGCAACCACTTCTGCTTCGATACTAGCCGGAACCAACTCTCCTCCGTCTGTCTTGGCGCCCGGCACGACGATCCGCTCCTTAAGTCTAAAGATTTTACCATCGGGAGTTTCGAACCGGGTGCCTGCAATGAGCGGCTGAGAGCTACTGTTATATTCGTTGTATACGGTTATCTTACCCGTTGCCTTACGTTCGATACTTTTCCCCGACCCTGTCGCCGGATAGTGGAATGCATTTGTCTTCTTCTCGGAAAATACCGCAACCGGTATCTGCTTCGCCGTCGGATCGATATCCGCGATCTTCGTACTTGCCCCGATCACATTTGCATATGAATCAGATGCGGGCCAGGTGACCGTCTTAGGCACTAGCACTATTTCAGCGCGTGGCAACACTACCACAACGAGGTACGCCCCAAGCCCTAGTAATATGGACACTACGCTCCATGTGAATATTCCTCCTTTCTTTACCTTTATAATTTCTTTTTTCTGAGAACGCTCCCTTTTTTCGATCCGCTCCAGTACTCGCTTCTCCTCGCGGGTCGGCTTTTCCTTTGGTATGTATGCGATCGGCCGGTCCATTTCCAATGACGACACCTCGGGTATAGTCATTGGTCGCTCTTCCATTTTTACTTCCTGCGTCGGTCGATACGCCGTTTGCGGCAATGCGTCCAGACGTGGCTCCCTTTCATACATCGCAGATCGTTCTTGTGCTTGGGTTTCGATCACTCGGGGTGTTTCTTCCTTTACTACTGGCACATACCCTCTTTCCTCTTCCTGTCGCTGGGCACGCACATCCAGCTCGACTCGCTCCCGTACGGCTGCCGTTTTCATATCTCGCAGTATCGCCTCCCGCGCGACCTGCTGCGGAGAGGTCGCGTGCAAGGGTGTCGTTTCAACAACAACACTCTTTCGCATATCCTCTTTTGGAGCACTTACGATTTCTTCCCGATGCAGTTCCGGCTTTTTTTCTATCGTAAATTTCACCTGCTCCTCCTTCGCCTTCCATGATGTAGGTGCGGCCGCTGTCGGCTTTTTACGCACAATGTCCATCATTCTTATTTTTTTCATCGGTGTTTTATCCATGAGGTCGATATACTCCTTATACTTCATTTATCATAGCAAATTCTACATGAAATAAAAAATTTATATTTTTCGAATTCCTCCTGTCTGTCATTCTGCTTCGACAGACCTTTTGTTTTCTATTACAATACAACATATGCAAACACGCAGAACCGTAATTCTTGTCATTATCGACGGGTGGGGTGTCGGACGATCCGATTTTTCCAATCCCATCCATACCGTCAATCCGCAAACGTTCGATTTTTTAAAGCATAACTTCCCCAATGGCACGCTCCAGGCATCGGGCATCTCAGTCGGTCTTCCCTGGGGAGAAGAGGGCAATAGCGAAGTCGGACATATGAACATGGGTGCCGGGAAAGTTGTCTACCAAAACTATCCAAAGATTACGCTTGCCCTTCGTAACGGCACGTTTTATACCAACGCCGTACTTAAAGAGTCGTTCGACCATGCCATCGCGAATAATTCATCCGTAAATATCATTGGACTCCTTGGTGAAGCGAATGTCCATGCGTCTTTTGAGCATCTTGATGCTCTCTTACGATATGCTGATCAGATCGCATTTCCTTCCGATCGCATCAATCTCCACCTTATCTCCGATGGTCGCGATAGCGACCCTCATTCCGTAATGAAGCTTATCGGTCGACTCCCCCATGTTGAACAACTTGCCAGCATTGGCGGTCGCTACTACGGCATGGATCGTGATAAACACTGGGACCGAATCAAACCGGCCTACGACGTCATGACCGGCACATCCCCTTTGACGACTGATCTTTCATCATATGTCCAGCAATTTTATGACAAGAATCTCAATGATGAATATATCGCGCCAACGCTAGTCGGAGCGACGGCACGCCCCATTCAAGACAATGACTCTGTCATCTTTTTCAATTTCCGTGAAGATCGCATGAAGCAAATTGTACGTTCTTTCACCGACCCCACCTTCAAGGAATTCCCCACAAAACAGTTTGCCAATATCCTATTCAGTTCCTTCATCGAATACGACCCGTCATTCGCCATCCCCGTCATATTCCCTCCTGAAGAACTTGGTAATCCACTCGGCAAGGTTCTTGCTGATAATCACAGAACACAATGGCGTATTGCTGAAACGGAGAAGTACGCGCATATCACCTATTTCTTCAATGGGCTTCGAGAAAAACCATTTGACGCAGAATATCGTGTTCTCATTCCTTCAAAAAAAGAGTTCAACTATGCCGAGCATCCCGAGATGCAGGCAGCCGAAGTGACGTCTCGTCTTGTGGAAGCGATTGAGGAAAAGGCATACGACTTCATCTTATGCAATTATGCCAACGCTGACATCATCGCCCATACCGGTAATATGCAAGCATCTATTGAAGCAGTAAAAATCATTGATGCGTCCATCGACAAGGTGGTCAAAGCAGCACTCGACACCGATTCGATTCTCATCATCACAGCAGATCATGGCAATGTGGAGCGTCTTGCTAACCCAATGACCGGCGAACCGGAAACAAAACATGATGCCAACCCCGTTCCGATCTATCTTGTCGCCAATGAATATAAGCGACCCCGGAGCGAAGAGGAGGTCAAATCATCTGAGCAATCCTCTATCGGTGTACTGGCGGATATCGCGCCCACTATCCTCGATCTCATGCATCTACCCAGACCCGAAGAGATGACGGCGCAAAGTTTGATCGATCTAATGGCAGACTAAAAAACCACCCGCGATGCGGGTGGTTTTTTAGTCCTCCATAGAAATGATGTCTAACCCTAATTCTTTCAATTCTTCATCACACGTATTATTTTTTACTTCCACTCATCTACTTTGTAGACATATGTCTCTGTGTCTATGTCCGTATGGCTAATAGTCAGAATATCGTATCCGGTAGTATTTCGTATCAGTGCATAATACGCCCCAGACCCAGGCCAATACCCTTCACGCACCTGTCCGGTCGTAGAAGAGTATACGGAGACTCGGTAAAACCTGTGGCTTTTCGAAGCAGCTTGAATATTAGCTATACCAGATACTTCCGACCCACTATTTAAGGTGATAGATGATTCGGCAATAGTTACCCAAGTTTTACCCCCCAAGTTAGCAGCGGTTGTCTGTGTTGTCCCATCAGGGAATGTGAATCCTCCACTCGAAGACCGAATCTGTCCCGCGACATCCAATTTATAGGACGGACTTGTATTCCCTATACCAACATTACCCGAGAAATACGTATTACCACTCGTTCCTCCCGAAATAGTCAGATATGCCGCATTATCGTTATGAATTCCTCCTCGTGCTTGAAGCGCTGCTGCCATATATACCGTCCCGCTGTTAAAGTAGGCGCCTCCCGGAGCAATAAAGTAGGAGGATGCGCTTATCGTCGGGTTTGCCACGTTGAAGGTAAGATTTCCTCCCAAGGTAATTGCCCCTGTATTGTATTGATTTCCGCTATTATCCCAATACGACTGCCAGCTACCCGCTCCAGTAAGAAATCCAATTACATTGGAATTGGCGTGAATGGACTTTGCTCCCGACGTTGATTCATCGTCGCGGAGATAGATGCGCGTCGACGCTAAAGGTCCAAATATGACATCCCCAACCACATCCAACTTCGCTCCTGGAGCTGATGTACCGATGCCGACGTTGCCGGCGTTGTAATACGCAACTGTGCCACTTAATGAGAATGGCGACGCACCAGCAGGGCCGGTTGCTCCGGTAGGTCCTGCGGGGCCGGTCAAACCCGTCGCACCGGTAGCGCCCGTTGCACCAGTCGCGCCTGCGGGGCCGGCCGGCCAGCTCGCATAGCATGTTCCGCTAATACATAATGAAGATCCGTTAATCGAACCGTTTACATCAAGCTTGTATCCTGGAGTGGTCTTGCCGATACCGACGTTGCCGCCGTTAAAAAGAACACTTCCCGAGTTTGGAATATTGTTTGTTGCTGACGTATTGACGGATCCAATGACTGTTCCCCCTGCTCCACCGCAGGTGCCTGAAGCATTCCCTGTACAGATCGACCCGTATGAATAGATAGACGAACCCGCATTAAAGGTTGGTGCATTCACGCTTGCCCAATTCGAGCTTGATCCGCCATTGGCAACAATATTCCCGGCAGTCCAGATGCCGGTACCCAAGGCGGTCTGTGTAACGCCATTATTCATGACAAGGAGCTGATGATTGAGTCCCGCCTTTGATTGCGGGTTATTCCCAACCGAACCATAGTCGGGGTTGTATGACCAGCCAAGACCATACAATGTTCCATAGTTTGTCGTTCCACCTCCCGCAGGCAAAACATATGCGGGACCCATGGACCAAACTGCTTGCGTTTTGGTTGGATCGTATGTGCCGATCGTACCGAGCCCTACATTACTAAAGGTTAGGTTACCACTCATTGTATCGCCCGTTTTGAGCACTTTAGTGTCATCGGCACTACTTGGCCACGCAGTCTTATTAACGCCCCCCAGCGTAAGACCTCCCGTGCCGACGGTGATCGCAGGGCCTCCGCCTGCATTATTGAAATAGCCGGCAGGGCTTGTTGCGCTGTTGTTTTCTGCCTTGACGCCGCCACCGAACGTGGTGAGGCGATAGCTTACGTCGGGATTTGCCGTACCAATCCCAACATTGCCGGAAGTATTCGCAGTCAATAAATCTCCCGCAGAGGCATTCCACAAGCGAAATGTTACACCACTGGCATACCAAAGCCATGAAGATGAATCGTTCTTGAATCCGATCGCGGGGTAGTTATTCTTGAAGATACCGATACCTTGCGTTCCCGCCATTTGGGAAGTTGGATCTGTCGTACCGATACCG
>Ga0075986_118_pt1 | contig 25990 bp, 31 predicted proteins | sample RifGroA2_FD_68034 | JGI IMG/M metagenome (GOLD analysis project Ga0075986, IMG submission 68034) | Parcubacteria (Wolfebacteria) bacterium GW2011_GWA2_47_9b | reverse complement strand
TGCCTCGGCTGTCTGCATGGCGATGGGGAAGTTCCCACTGCATAAATTGGCCCGGGAGAAATGAGACGGGACGGGACGGCTCAAACAAAAAGCTTATTACATCCTTCGCCACTTCTTCCCTCTTACGTAAGTGCAGCGTAATAAGCGGGCTAAATAAAAATGCACGATTAAAAATATTTCCCGAAAGAAGCGCAAGCTCTAGTGTATAGGGGGCAGTACCCGCAAAGAAGCCATATCCTACGCCAAGAGTTGCTACAAACGAAGCATAGGCATAGCGCAGTCGATTGTCCTGTGGACTAGTCAAAGGCTCAACGAGCATAACAAACGCAAAGAACAGCGCGGGAGTAAATGCAGGAACATTAATAAGCGTACGCCAACCAACAGCAAAGGACGCCCATGAAACCCCGGCAAGGAGTGCCGTCGCGGTGATGAATACCCCCACAAAAACACCGACCATCATAAGCCGCTTAATCTTATATGCGATTACCAACCCGCCAATTACGATCATTGGAATCATATATACATTACCGATCCACCAGCTCGCGCCCTGTCCCAAAAAAAAGGCGGCAGTAATAATTCCTATGGCAGCAGGATTAAAGATATGTCGCCTTTCGTAGGCAAGAACATACTTAGATCCCATAGCGACAAATGAGGCAACAAAAAGAACCAGAGCACCCTGCGCTCCGGAAATGGGGCCGATAACAAGTGCAAGAATGAGTGCCGTAATCCACCGGGATTCGGGGTTTTGTTTTGCATGGAAAAGAATGACGAAAAACCAATTAAAAAGGTAGCAACATATGGATGCGAAAAAAACTGTCCAGACAATCTGCCCGGGATCATACGGCATAAGCCCCACTCCCCCCAAGACGATTGCGAAAGCAGTCAACATTATCAGATAGTAGAGCATCATCCGATACATAGTGACCCGATTTAACAGATTGTCGATAAATGCCTTCATATATATAGTATACCCCGTAAAAATTTTTATCATAATAGCTATAAAAATTCGCCAGCATAAGGCTGGCGAATTTCTCAATAAACATACAATATATTACTCCGTCACAATGATCGACCCATCGGTATGCGTCGGATGGGGAGCCGAAGCAGGCCACATATCCGCACCACTTTCATTCATAAACACGATATTCGTTCCCGCCGTTACCGTAATCGGTTTTGGAGAAAATCCATTATCCCCATAGGTAATGATTGCACTCGGGGCAACAACGACAGGAGCACTGGTATCTGCCGGAGCTGGAGGCGGTGGTAGCACACCTGCGTCTCTATTCTGCGCGACTTCTGTCACAGTATCCATAACATAAGTCCGATACCCGACAACCCCAATACCAATAAGTGCTACGACCAATATAATGATGAAAATATTTTTTTCTTTCATGCGTATGAAATATAGTAAAGTGAATATTCCCCAACACGTTTAGTATACTCCCGAAACAACGCACAATAAAGTGCCCTACGTTATAAGATCATATCTGCGACAACGGGCAGTTGGTATGACTATGCGCACGAGCAGGACAATATTTTCTACCGTAATCAATAAGCCGATAGGTGAAGCTCATCCACTCACCCTTAGGAAGCAACTCCATCAGATCGCGCTCGATCTTTACTGGGTCCTTATGGTCAGTCAGTCCAAGCAGATTAGACAATCGAATAACGTGCGTGTCGACTGCGATACCCTCAACGACCCCGTACGCCATGCCGAGCACAACATTGGCCGTCTTACGCGCGACACCCGGAACGCGAAGGATCTCTTCCATTGTTTTGGGTATCTCGCCGCCAAATTCCTCCTTGATCATCTTTGCGGCCGCAAGAATGTTCTTTGCTTTGTTGCGATAAAATCCGGTCGAATGAATGTCCTGCGCAAACTCCGCTAGGTCAGCATGCACGTAGTCATCCAATGAGCGATATTTTTTAAAAAGGGTTGCAGTCACTTCGTTGACCTTCTTATCGGTGCATTGTGCAGACAACTCAACAGCAACCAAAAGTTCCCAGTTATTACCATAATTGAGTGCGATCTTCGCCTCAGGAAAAAGCTTTTTAAGCGTTGCGACGATTGTTGCCGCTTTCTTCTTTCGTTCTATGAGACGATCAGAGTCCATGGGAATAGTGTACCACATGCCACTCACTATGAAACCATGCGAATCACATCATCCCAAGAGAATACGCGTTGCACACGCTCAGGCAACGCACCTTGATTCCAGGGGTAGTCGAACAACAGTACGTCGATACCTTTTGCGGCGCACTCGTTCGCATGAAACAGATCATCCTCAACAAGCACGGTCGCACCCGCGGCAAGACAAAGTTCGGCCTTCGTTCGCTCGTCGCCAGTAGGCGCATGGCGATTGCCAAAATAGATACTAGAAAAAAGATCTGGGTAATGCGCATCGATCCACGCTTGAGTTTGCGCTCCGATCGATTGCGGACGTGCGGTAATAACAACAAGGTCATGTCCCAAGTCCTTTAGTATGCGCAACGCAGGGAATACTCCCGCGATGGGAGTGACTGCAGTAAAATGATCGGTTTCAAAAAACTCAAAGATCTTGCGCGTGCATTCCTCTTCTCGCTCGCCCAACACATCCCCAAGATAGTGAACAACATTACCACGCGTGAGTGTGGTTCCATACACTTCATTATGAAATTCGATGATCGCGGTCAATGTGTCCGCGATCACTTCGTCGATATCGATTCCAATACGCATAGATATGATTATGACATGATCGAGACATACGCGCCCCGCTCCGAAACAAGCCCATCTTTCTGCAACCCCGCGACGGCCAAGGCAATACGCTCATCGGATTCACCGGTCATCTCACGCAGTGCGACTCGCGTCATTCGTTTATGCTGCACCAGCAACTTCAGCACCGCGCCCCGCACCTGTCGAAGAGAGCCCTCAAACTTAGATTGACGTACATAGTGAGCGCTCCGCTTATTTGCGTTCTCCTCGGTAACTCCGAGCATGGACCCATAGTCCATAAGCGCCGAGTACCACTCGCGCGCGTTATCTCTATCGATGGTTGCTTCGATAAGTGGCGTCAACTCGACATCGGTCACGCCTTCCGCATCATCGAAAAAATGATGGATATAGATGCGCCGCACGTTGGTGTCGATGAGCACAACCGGTTTATTGAATGCAAACGCACACACCGCCCCTGCAGTATATGTACCAACACCAGGGAGCTTCTGGAGCGCTTCTGGCGTGTCAGGAAGCCTTCCGCCATGCTCGCTCGTTACGATTTCTGCGGCACGCTTCAAATAGAGCGCGCGGCGATTGTAGCCAAGCCCTTGCCATGCCGCGAGAACCTCCGCAGTGGACGCATGCGCGAGCGCGCGAAAGCTGGGGAATTTTTTCAAAAACTCCTTGTATTTGATCTCGCCTCGAGAGACCTGCGTCTGCTGCAGCATAATCTCCGATACCAATACGCGATACGGATTGATATTCCTGCGCCACGGAAAATCGCGCCGATTGGCGCGATAATAATCCCAGACCGTTTTTTTAAATTTTTCCACAACGCCCCTAGAAATCTTTTTATCTCCCGATACTATCATGTTTGCATTTCAACTTTCTCTTACATATCAACCTCTCTTCGCTTTTTGTCTTTGATCTTTCCAAATAGAATATCGACTTGATCAATCGCCTCCTCAGGAGTATTCACAAAAATTATATTTTCTGACTTATCTATGTATTCTGCGAATTTAGGAATTGAAACTATTTTCTCTTTAACATGTTCACCGACAAAAATAATCGGCTTCGATGACCTCCCGCTGTTCAAAATCTCCAATTCGATTTCGAATGCGAATGAAGCGTATGTTTCCAGCTCTGTCCCGATGGATCCCTCTGTTATCACTACGATATCAGAACCCCTGATCAAAGACTTTAAGCGGTCGTAGGGATCTTCAGCAACTTCTATTTCGATATCTTTACCTTTTGTTGCAGACTCAATCGGACTAAAATCAGCGGAGGTGACTCCTTCTATTTTCTGCTTGAAGTCAGATTTTTCTTTTAGCGCAAGACCTTCGGCTCCCCCGATCAGCCCTCCTTTCATTGCTCCCGCTGCATACCCTCCCGTTTTTATACTGTAGCCAGACTTGGCGACATCACGTCCAATAACCTCCGCACCTTTCTCAGATTTAGTTCCTCCCAATATGGAGACGATCGTTTTAGCCTTAAGATATTTCTCTAGGCTTTCCGGAGTATTTATAAATAAATCGTTATATCGTTCCATGCTTTTTCTTCAATTCTTCAATCTGTTCTTTGATTGCATCCTCCACCACCACTCGATGCTCTACTCTATTATTTTTCCTAATATGCTTTGAAAATTCTTTCAATTTTGCAGAGTATTCCCGAAGAAGAGTCTCTTCGTCAGGAAGCAAGGACTCGCCATTCTTCATAACAGGCTTTAATAAGAAGTTGCCGTTCCCTGAATTATCTTCCATGACGATAGTATCAACAATAACCCCATCGTTAATAACCCTTTCTATATTTTTCCTTCCTGGCAAACTTTCTTTCCCCTCTGTTAATTTTGCCTTTAAATGCTCATTACCCTCTTTATCAATAACGAGACTCGTCTTAAAAACAAAATCGAGGTAGGAGCATCCATAGCAATTGATCAAATTAGTGACAACCGAGTAAGCATTTGCCTTGCTACCCTCACTCTCCAGTGCGATGAGATCGTCTTCGTCCAATCCGGACATCGCGACAATATTGGCAAGCTGAAGGTTGTTCTCATCCAACTTGGCTCTGATATATTTCGATTGTTCTAGTATATTTCCGCTGTCGATGATCACATAGATTTTAGAAAGTAGGCCCTTCTCTAAATGTATCTTTTTATCAAAAATGATGCCGATAAGATTATCGAGGCCATTTCGATAGTCATATGTATCAGTCATGATTGTAAACACATCGAAATCGTTTATCTTATCAAGCCCAAACGTAAACGCTTCCTTCTCGGTATCGAATGATTTTATAAAAGCGTGATTCAGGTTAACAACTTTAAGATCTGGCTTATCTAGATTGGGGTACTGAGTAAAAATACTCGGATAGACTATGTCGTTATTACACAGTGGGTGCGTAAGCTTATTGAACCAGTAGATATCATCGCGAGATTGACACCGCCCTCCTCCATAATATACTCCCTTGTTATTAGACGCATTCTTGATCCGAAGGTTCTTTGTTGCTAGCCGTATTGGATACTGAAAAAAGCTAAGGCATAAATGCGTTAATAAATTTACACTTAAAATATCACCTTCTATTCGAAGAATAGGCTCTCCTTTAAAAAACAAATCTCCGTCGGCAATGGAATATATATCGAGCTTCGGTTCCCAATTTCTATAGAATTCCTTTTGTTTCTCAGTTGTTGCATACCCAGACTTATTCAATGCAACAATCATGTCCTCATCAAAATTCCACTTAGAGACCGTATCAACAAATTCCTTTATTCCAAAAAAGACAAAGTATTCCCACTTTGATTCCGGCGAAGGCTCCCGCATAGTAAGCTCAAAAACAGCGCGCTCATCCTCCTTATTTAGCTCTAGCATAAAATCATTAAAGGAGAATATATTAAAATATTCCAGAAGTGGGAACGGATTCTTTTTATAGTCGTTAAACATACAGATGATAATTAGGGAACATATGTTACTGACCACAGCTTATCATATTTATCGTTATTTAAAAATTAGAGGTAGGCACTACTACTAAGATTAAAGAAGGGGCTGATCTCTTATAATTTACTCGGCATCATCCAACCGTATCACATGCAGACCATGTTTTTCCAGTGCTTCCCGCTGTCCAAATGAATCAAGCGTAAAAGTACCCACGTATCCAACTTTTTTACTCACACTCCTCCCTGTATATTCTTTTGTCTCTGAATCCCATTCTTCCAAAATCAGTTCATCGCCCGAAGCGATAGCAAAATCCGCAACCCTAAATTCAAGCTGTTTCTCTCCGCTTAAAACCTTCTCAAAATATTCCGGCCACGTTTTCTTTTTAATGATCGCCATGATGTTTATTGATTCGATACCGTCTCCAGATCAGGCCATATACGAGCGCAAGCGCAATGATATCCAATGCCATGAACCACGGCTGCCCCCAAGAAAATCCATTAAACTTCCAGCTCGAGATCGGCCACAGTACGGGAGTTGGAAAAAATTGATAGGAATGGGTTGGCACATCGATCACGACATGTACGAGCCATCCAAGCATCTCCCAAATGGGGCGCTTGAAGATCAACCACACCAACCCGAACACAAGCGCAAAAATGATCAGGCTGTGACTTATATTGTAGAGTGTTTCGGTCAGCTGAGTAATAAATTGCCCGTTACCGCCAAACGGCTCGGCATTGCGCGCATCAAATCGAGTTCCCGTAGACCACATCCAAACAAATGCCGCAGTGAACGAAAAAAGATCCGGGAAGATGCCCCACAATCCAGTCTTCCAAACAGAAACCCTTGTTTTGGTTTTCAGATTGATACCATGTGCTCCGGCAGCAGCCCACAGCCCATGCGAGAAGATGTCCATATATACAGTGTATGCCCTTCGTTAGTGCGATGCAAAAGCAAGAATGATGAGTGCAACAACGCCAAACCCAACCCCAACCATCTGTAGTGTATCCAGTGACTCCTTAAAAATAACGAGCCCGATGATCAAAAATCCGATGATCGAAACCAGACTCCATAATACCGAAGTGATCACAAGTCCTTCGCGCAATAACGTAGGCAAATAAAAGAAACCCGATCCAAAATAACCGAGCAACGCAAGCATTCCCCACACTGGCCGCTGATCAATAGACCATGTCTTTGCAAAATAATCACCCGCGATCACAGAAGTCGAAGCCAATAGTATAAGCACAAAGACAGGGAGCTTGGAAAGAAGTGCGATATAAATTTGCATAAAGTGCGCCCACTAGGACTCGAACCTAGGACCAATCGCGTATAAGGCGACCGCTCTACCAACTGAGCTATAGGCGCGTTTCTTATTTATACGTCATCGAAAAATAATCTTCAAGTACCTGAATTTTGTATTCCCTCGCGAGCTGTAAAAAATCGATCAGAATGAACGCAGAAAATTCCCCAGAATCCGAGGTGCGGGGTCCCATCAGTAAATGGGCGCACCCTCGGAATTCGTAAGGAATTTTTAAGATCATTCCGATTTTTTATTTCGCTCGCAAGCTTTTTGGTACTTTTTCTGGAAAAAGTATAGAAAACTGGATTCCGGATCAATTCCGGAATGACAAAGGAGCGCATAGGCGCTCCTTTGTTTGTGATATCTCTTAAGCCTTCTTAATCTTCAACTCCTTTAACATCGCATCAAACTCCTCCTTCTCAATTGTTTCCTTCTCAATGAGTCGCTTGGCTATTTTTTCGAGTGATGCCTTTTGTGAGCTTAATACCTTCTTTGCGGTTTGATATGACTGATCGATATAATATTTCACCTCCGCATCAATATCGGCCGCCGTCTTTTCGGAATAATTTTTTTCATGCCCGATCTCCTTACCCAAGAACACGAGTTCCTGCGCCTTGCCAAAAGTCTGCGGACCAAGCTTTTCGCTCATGCCATATTTGGTGACTAATTTCCTCGCCATCTCTGAAGCGCGCGAAAGATCATTTGAAGCGCCGGTTGAACTATCACCGAACATCAACCGCTCGGCAACATACCCACCAAACAACGTAGCCATCTCCGCAAGGAATTGCTTGCGCGTCTTAAGAAATGTTTCCTCCATCGGCAACTTCAATGTATACCCCCCTGCATGTCCTCGAGCAATGACCGAGATCTTATGCACTGGATCGGCATCCTTCAGCGAGGAGCCGACAAGCGCATGTCCCGCTTCGTGGTATGCCGTTATTTCCCGCTCTTTCTGCGAAAAGACTTTGCTTTTTCGCTCAGGTCCAAGCAGTACCTTCTCGATTGCTTCATACAGATCAACTTGAGGAATTTGCTTCTCGCTCTTGCGTGCCGCAAGGATGGCCGCTTCGTTCATGATGTTTTCGAGATCAGCCCCAGAAAATCCCGGGGTTCGGACTGCGATCTGTTTCAGGTTGACATCTTTTGCCAGTGGTTTTCCTCGTCCATGGATCTGTAAGATCGCTTCGCGATCTTCCATGTTCGGTAAATCAACCATTACGCGCCGATCGAAGCGTCCTGCGCGTAAAAGAGCGGCATCAAGGACGTCAGGGCGATTGGTCGCCGCAAGGACAATGACATTCGTATCCTTATCGAATCCATCCATCTCGACCAAGATCTGGTTTAATGTCTGCTCTCGCTCATCATGTCCACCTCCGACACCCGCTCCCCGTTCGCGCCCGATGGCATCGATTTCGTCGATGAACAAAATGGAAGGAGCTGCGCGCTTTGCCGTCTCGAACGCATCGCGCGTTCGAGAAGCCCCGACACCAACAAACATTTCTACAAACTCGGATGCTGAAATATGGAAGAATGGCACACCCGCCTGTCCGGCGACTGCGCGCGCAAGTTCCTTTAGTCCCGCAACATCATCAAACGAAACGGTTCCCTTAAATGGCGTAAACATTTTCAATTTCGCCTTGCCAAACATGAATGCCTGATTTGCTCCGCCTTTTGCCTGGCGAAACATAAAGAAGAAGATGGCTCCAATAATGAGGATCGGTAGTAAGATCGGCAACAGCATAGCAGCCCAAAATTTAAACCCGGATTCCTCAGTAATTGTGAAGCTTACCTGCTGCATCGCCTCGGAAGAAACGCCGTAGTTGGTCAACGTTTCAGTCAGTCCAGCTTCGGCCTCCTTTTTGGAAATACCAATATCCCCATTCTTCAGCTCAAGATTGAGCGCATCGCCATTCACGGCGATCTTCGCGACTTCTCCCGCGTTGATTTTGATTGCAACTTGATCGAGTGTCAGCTGGATAGGTTCCTTGGTCTCTTTATACGCAAGCGAAAACAGGATCGCGATCACAAAAAAGATCCCGACCGCCCACAAAATGTTCTTGGTCAAAAATTTCATCATAGTTGTTTTATTATAAACCGAGCGAACGTATTAATAAAGAAGGAATATTGACACCTCTCCAGTATAGTCGTATAAAAATACCAGTAGTTTAACTACGCGGAACACCGGAGGAGCTATGGAAGAAGAAAGTAACAACGGACCAGTTACAGAAGAAGATCTCATCAACTGCTTGAAATGCAGTCAAATCATCATCTCACCCACAACCGCGCATGCGCCGGCTTTTTGTATGGAAATAGTAGGAGTTGACAACAATAACAAAAGAGTATATAAAATATACAGTTCTATCTACTCTGTTCAAGGAGGCGCCATGTCTGTCGCACAAGATAAAAAGGCAGTTCATCTGATCTGCGCAAAATGCGGAGACGCGATTACAGCAGGAGGAGCCGAATGTCGTGAGACAAGCAAAGAAGAGCTGTTCATACAGAGCAAATACCCGCACTACGAAAGCGACAAGCGGCGCGACGAAGCAGTGCTGTTACTCCAAGAGGGCGGTATTGAGGCATGGCCACTCGGATGCGAAGCCCCGGGGACACCCAAGCCGCACTTCTTCGTGCTGTGGGAGATCCGCGAGGCCTGGAAGGCGAGGATTCGAAGTGGACTCGTCCCAGGGGTAATATGGCACTCCGCTGAATGTCTTTCACAGAAGCGTTTTTGCCTCTGCGACGCATGTGCGGTGACAACTATGCACAGGTGCCCACTGTGTGCCGCACAACTCACCCCGATCACGCAGTGATCCCAAGACCGGCTCCCGCCGGTCTTTTTTTATTGACACAAAACGGATTCGGATATATAGAGTACATAGCACGACTCATTTTCTGAAAAGAGGAGCACATATGAGCATTCGAACCAAGGCGGTATTCTCAACGGGCCTACGAGCAAAGACGGCTATCTGGCCGGGAGACCTGGTGCGCTATGACGTGGGTGGCGTCTATATCTGGCGCCGAGGAGACACCACGCTAGAAAAACCGAACGGGGATAAATACCTCGTTAAAAATCCCGGCATACTGAGTGTCTCCCAGATGGGCGACATAGCCCAGGATACCGCGCATCTCCTCGCGCTTATATGCGAATTGCCCGTATTCACGGTGTTAGGCCCAGAGGATCGGACCGCATACCAGATCGGAGAACAGAAATAACGGCAAAGCCGGCGTATGCGCCGGCCTTTTTATTTCTCACATCTCTTACCTCTATTCACTTACCTCACTTTTTCAGCCACATCTGTATGCTATTCGCAGCAATAGCCCCCTCAGAAGCTGCCGTGATGATCTGCTTGAATTTATTCGAACCAGTAGTGATATCCCCAGCAGCCCACACACCCGCATACGAGGTTTTGCATTCCTTGTCGATTTCCACATAGCCATCAGCATCGATCGCGAGCTGTAGACCCTCAGTAAACCCGACCTGCGGGTCGGCTCCGATTTCCACAAACACTCCAGCAACCGCAAGCGTGGCGCTGCCCGCATGTTCTCTATCAAGTGCAACCTCCGTTACAGCAGCCTCCCCATTGATGGAGGTGATGTTCGTGTCGTAAACAACTTCTATATTGGAAGCCTCTTCAATGCGTTTCTTCCAGAACTCCTCGCAACGCAAAGCAGAGCCTCGATAGATCACATAAACCTTGCGCGCAATATCGGCAAGATACAGGGCTGAGATAGCTGCACTATCATTTCCCCCAATAACCGCAACATCCTTATCTTTAAAAAAGAACCCGTCGCACGTCGCACAGAACGAAACGCCTTGCCCTGAAAATTCCGCTTCACCGGGAATGTGCAAATGACGATGTTCGGTTCCGGTGGCGACCAGTACCGTCTTCGCGTGTACTATATTGCCATTGTCCAGCTCGAGCGCAAACACAAGACCTTCCTTTTCAATACCCTTTACTTTAGCAACCACAAAAGGCACTCCATAACTTTTTGCATGTGCAACAGCCTTTTGCGCAAAATCAAACCCTGTTATTTTTTCATCCCCAAGCCAATTGCCGATCTCATGTGACTTGGTTGCCGTCCCTCCGAACAAATCCCCGATCACAATACTCGTAAGCGCATACCGCGAAAGGTACACCGCCGCAGACAACCCCGCAGGACCTGCTCCGATGATCGCGGTATCGAACAATTGTATCTCTTGTTTCGTCGTTTCCATAGATAGATTGTATACTATTCTCTTTTTCCTGTCCCAATTAGACGAGCTTGGTTAACGCTTCCCTCAACTCCTCCTCGATAACCTCCTTCGGACGGTAGCCTACAAAGCTTGCCACAACCTGCCCATTTTTAAACAACTGCATATTAGGAATACTTTGGATGTGATATTCCGCGGCGATCTCGTGCGAGGTCGGCTCATCCACATTCAACTTTGCGACTTTCACCTGATCGCCCATATCATGCGCGATAGCATCGAGGATAGGACCCATCATAATGCACGGACCGCACCACGGCGCCCAAAAATCAACAAGTACCGGCAGTGTCGATTCCAACACCTCCTCCTTAAAATTTTCAAATGTTACTTCGATTGGTTTTTTCATACAAAAAAATGATTAATTAAATTTGAACAACGCTTTGATATATGCTTCGCCTAGATGCTTGCAACGGTCATCATCTTTGAGTAGCTCAACCCCCAGCGAAGAGATTGATTGGCGGATAGCAGATATTTGAGTGATCACGTCAACGCAAGCGCGTTCTTCCTCGATCATCGAACGGATTCCGCGCAATTGTCCTTCGATGCGGGCAATACGATCAACGACATCCTTCTTTTTGGAGAGTTGTTCTTTATTTCCCATATTGGTATAGTACATACCCCCAGGGGGTATGTCAAGACATGGGTATTTATTGACTAAGAGTCATTATATCTATACAATAGTTTCACATTGCATTCTACATTCTTAGCCATCTGCATTTTTGTTGTCGGTTATAGATTGTAGGTTGTTAGTTGTATTCCGCATTCCTAATCCCTTTGCATTCCTGTTATCGGTCATAGGTTTTCGGTTATCAGTTATTTTGCACTCGTAGCTCAATTGGTTAGAGCACCCGCCTGTCACGCGGGAGGTTACCGGTTCGAGCCCGGCCGAGTGCGCATTGAATGTTACTAGCAAAAAAGACGAGTAAAAAGCTCGTCTTTTTTGCTTCCCCTCTTTAATCTGCGAGCATGTAAAAATAGGGATCAGCTGGACGAAGAAAATCTCCTCAGAAACTAAGGGTCTAGGACCCGTCAGCCAGACGGGCGAGCCTTAGTTTTGCAAGAGATTTTAGAGTCCGGCCCCTATTTTTATTCCGCGAGCGACTTTTTTGGTACTTTTTTCTAGAAAAAAGTACAGGGGAAACTTGAGGGACCCTCTTCATTTCCTATATACTATTTGCATGGAGCTACGAACCAATGAGGGTCATCGCATCACCTCGACCGCCATCATTCACAAGAACGGTAAGTTTTTAATTACCAAGCGGAGCCCACACAAAAAGGCATTCCCAAACAAATGGACTGTTCCGGGTGGCGGATTGGAAACCGAGGATTACACCAGCACCCCGAAGACGACTGCCGACCACTGGTATTATGCGATTGAAAATTCCCTCCGTCGAGAAATTCTTGAAGAAGTAAATCTAGAGGTAGGCAAAGTGGACTACCTGCTCGATATGGCATTTATCCGACCCGATGGATGGCCTGTTATCGTATTAAGTTACTACTGCCCTTATAAATCAGGGTTGGTAAAGCTCGACGAAGACGCCGTAGATCATGCATGGGTCACCTACGAAGAGGCACGAAATTACGATCTCATTGATGGGATTCTCGCCGAAATAGAAATGGTGGACAAAATTCTCAAAGGAGAAGACCCGAGGACCGTATCGTTTAATCATATTGCATGACAAAAAAGCCGTGCGCCTAAGGCGCACGGCTTTGTCTTAGGTCTCGATAAGAAATCGCTCCCTATCTCGGACACTGACCTTATGCACGCTTGCATTGAATGCATCGTCCATCGTGCATTCAAGTCGTTCGCATAGCGATTCAAGTGCTCGAATCGCATTCCCGAGCTTTATCTCAACGGTCAGAATGGAAAGAAGTTGAGACGTGTTATTCGCTCCATACCGAACATCCACCTCTTCGATAAGCTGTCCGGCGCAGGCGTGCAATCTGGCATGCAATGAAAGGGGTGAGTGATTACGGGACGCATGCGTCTGTAGTGTGCCAATCCAATAAGCGCGATCGAGATTATACCCGTTCGCGTTGGCAAAGCAAACCAGTGTATAGAGGACGTCTCCGATTTCTTCAACGACATCACCTTCCGGCTCATTCCACCGCTTCCGCTTGTCCCCGTGCAGATGATTGATCTCACGGGCAACTTCGCCTATCTCCTCGGATAGACGAGCCATGATCGAAAGCGGCGTCCAGTAACCCCACTGGAGAGACTGAAACAGTTCCTCAATCTTGCGTTGATATGATTGGTATCTCATATATCCCCCACCAATACCCTACGATAAAATTTCTACCCCCAGAATACACCCCCGGCAGAAAAATACAAGACAAAAGAAAAAGGACCGCACACCTAAGATGTCCAGTCCCCTTCATTCCCAAATTAGTTGATTATACGAGGTAAATCTCTTTACAGAACCTCCAGTTGCGCGCTCTGCATACCAAAGAGATATGCCTGGCGGCCATCTTCCATGAAGATGTCGACATGAGTTGTGCCATTGTACCGACTGTTCATTCGGTCTTCAACGACAAACACCTTATCTCCGAACAGTTTCGGGATGCGAAACTTCGTTCCCATTGGGAGGAAGTTGGCGGCCGCGATACCATCCCGTACATACGACCCGGAGGCCGTGATGAACGGAGTGTCGTCCGTCTGGTCGACGCTACTAGTGTAGGCACTAACCTTGGCGCTGTAGAATCGCTTCTCAGCCTGGGTTGGTGCTACGATCGATTCTCGCTGGGGCATTGCTGCCTGCGCGACAATTGTTCCTTCAAGCGCCTGGATCTCCTGGAAAGCCGTCATAGCTTCAGCAGGGTTAGCCGCTTGGGTAGCGAACGAAAGGTCCTTCATTGCAAAGAGTGCATTGATGCCCAGAAGGGCAAAGACGATTAAAAATCGTTTACTACTGCTCATATTGCAATACAAAATCCCCTTATCGAGGATCTTGATATAAGGCTAACAGGGGTTCCAAGTAGTGTCAAGCAAGGGCTTTCAGAAAAATAAATACTTGTCAAGTGAAGAAAAAAGGCGCCCGAAAGGCGCCATAGCATTAATTTACCCTCACTTGGAAATTCTGGTACACGCACATCCCCCGCTCCCGGATGATATTCTGGGTCTTTCGGCTCCCATAATCGAGTATTCGCAGCTTCCCATCCGAGATGCAGAAATTATTAATCGAGGTAAAATGATGTGCATCCGAATACAGCACTCGCTCCTCAATAAACTTCTGAAGTTGTCCCCTAAATTCCCACTGATCCATCACAAGTGGCTCTCCGCGTAATTGGATGTTTACAAGCCCGAAGAACGAGAAGTATGTGGGCTGTGCGAACGAATGTCGCTCAACAAGACAAAACCAGTACTCACGCCAATTATCCATAACTCCTTTGAACACGAGCCTCCTAAACCCCAGAAACCCCTCGCTCTCCATTGGGTAAGAGAACCAGCGGGAAAACGGGACGAAGGCGGTTCCTCGAACAAACCCCAGGACACTACGATACAGCGCGATAAGACGAATAATCGGAAATTTAAAAACGAGTCCAAGAGATATGATTTCAACAACAACCCGATTGGTGCCAACATAAATAACACACCGTTCGGCAAGCCACTGCGGGATCGTTCGCATGAGACCTCCTTACTTAGAATATAAGTTTCTATCCCCATTCTATGTGCACCCCACTACTAAGGTCAATGAACACAAAAATCGCCAGACTGGCGATTTTTGTGTTCAGGAGGTGGGCCTGTCCAGATTCGAACTGGAGACCTCTACAATGTCAATGTAGCGCTCTAACCAACTGAGCTACAGGCCCATGTACACAACTAACGGTGGGCGTGGAAGGAATCGGACCTTCGACCTCTGTCTTATCAGGACAGCGTTCTACCACTGAACTACACGCCCAAGTAACAAAAAATATACACTGCTTTCATCAATAAATCAACCCTGTAGTAATTTTTAGCACTCCGTTAAAAGCAATTTTTATACATGTAATATGCCGAAATCTACTACAGGACAATCATTATTCATTCTTCAATGACAATACCAAGGTCCTTAGCCTTCTGCAGATCAAACATAACCACGCCTCCTTGTAGCCCATCGCCTCCACCTGCGGTGCCTTGTAAGGCCTTGCGTACGAACATAAGCGCATTAAAAACTCCTCCAACGAGGATAAACAAGAGAACTATCGCGATAGTGGGAAGTACTATTTTCTTTTTTGATAGCATTATCTTCATAAAAATATTAAAAAGAGATCACATATCCGCTCATAACCGCTCTGAGAGCATTTTCGCCCCGGATAATATCGAGGCTGGCAAATTTGACGAAGTAATTACTCCGCTCGACAAGTGTGAAAAACTGAGCCAAGTCATTTAGTGTGTGTGATCCTTCCAAGGAAAGCTCAAAACTTGTCTTTCGCAGATCTCCGGACTGTGGGCCCGTCTCCTCCTTGAATCGAGGTGAGCCATTAAATCCGGCCTGCTCCGCAAGGAAATTTATATCAGTAGAAAACGCAAGAAGTTGCTCTTTTGAAGTAAGTTTGCGATCAATCTGAGGAAGGTACTGTTGCGCCTTTTCGGCATCGCCTTGCAGTAAGGCCAGAGCGCTTAACGCCTGCTCTTTTGATTGTATTTCCGTACGCGCACTTTGGATCGAAAGGAATTTTGTATCGATGCGGGTCATTGTATACCAAATACCGCCGCACAAAACACCGATAATAGTACATGCAACGACAAGCGTACGAATAAAATTTCTCTTAGGTTCCATATAGATAAGTATACCGTAAATAATATTCAATTTAAAATTTAAAATTTAAAAGCGCCTTAAACACTTTTTGGTTTTTACATTTAGAATTTTAAATTTTAAATTATGCAGTATATACTTACTTGATATGGAGAAAAATTTTTCCTCAATTCGATTGGGTGATGAGTACTATCCACTACTCCTTAAGGAAATAGCGAAGCCGCCAAAAGAATTGCATTATATAGGAACACTTCCTCCGGCAGACATGATGGCAGTGGCAATAGTAGGAACACGCAAGGCAACGACGCAAGGCAAATTGTTTGCAAAAAAGATCGCGCATGATCTTGCGAAACAAGGGATCATCATTGTGAGCGGGCTCGCACTTGGAATCGACACCGTAGCTCACGAAGGAGCTATAGAGGCAAATGGAGTAACGATGGCAGTGCTTTCCGACGGTATAGAGACAGTGTATCCCTCTCGAAACGCGGCACTCGCAGATAAGGTTCTCTCACTGGGCGGAATCCTGCTTTCGGAATACCGAGCATCATCTCCCTATTACCCAGGTCAATTTATCCAACGAAATAGAATTATCAGCGGCCTATGCGTAGCAACCATTGTTGTAGAAGCCCCCGAACGATCGGGCACGTTAGCAACCGCACGCTTTGCCCTCGAGCAGGGACGCGAAGTATTTGTGATCCCGGGCCCGGTCGATCACCCGAACTATACTGGCTCACACCAACTAATACGGGATGGCGCACGTCTCGTAACCTCGGCAAAGGACGTATATGAAGACCTTGGAGTACGGATACCTGGGGAAGTATCTACGGGACAAATGGCTCTAGGGGAGACACGCGATCCGAATGAAACTATGGTAGTCGAAGCCCTCACAAAGGCCGGCAAATCCCTATCGGTTGACAAAATCGCCGAACTCACTACTATGGATGCACGCGCGATCAACACAACAATCGCATCGTTAGTAATGGAAGGGATAGTAAAAGAAACAGAACACGGATACACTATATAGAATTATGAAACTCGTTATCGTTGAGTCTCCAACAAAAGCAAAGACTATCTCAAAATTTTTAGGAAAGGGGTATCAGATCGAATCTTCCTTTGGCCACATTCGCGACCTTCCGAAGAGCAAGCTTGCAATCGATATCGAGCATGACTTTGAACCGAGCTACATCATCCCGGTAAAGGCAAAAAAACGAGTTACGCAGCTAAAAAAGGACGCCGCAAAGGCAGACATCGTCATCCTCGCATCCGACGAAGACCGCGAAGGAGAGGCAATCGCGCATCACTTGACCGAAGCGCTTAAACTGACGGATCGCCCGGCAAGCCAAGTGCAAAGAATCACGTTTCATGAAATCACCAAGACTGCGATCGAAGAAGCGCTCAAGCATCCGCGCACGATCAACGAAGACCTCGTATATGCACAGCAGGCACGACGCGTACTCGACCGCTTGGTTGGATATAAGCTCTCCCCCTTCCTTTGGGAAAAGGTTATGAAGCGCCTCTCTGCGGGCCGCGTGCAATCGGTAGCGCTCCGTCTTATTTGTGATCGCGAGGACGAGATTAAAAAATTTATTGCGGAAGAATATTGGACCATTTCTGCACTATTCAAAAAAGAACGTAGCGAAACGGCAATCGAAACTAATCTTGTCTCTATCGACAAAAAAACGCTAGCGAAATTTGACATCCCAGACAAGGAACTGGCCAACGCTCTCAAGAAGCAGTTAAACGAATCAATCTTCTCGGTCGCAAAGATCGAAGAAAAAGAATCACACAAGAATCCACTGGCACCGTTTACAACCAGCACGCTGCAACAGGAAGGCAGCAAGAAGCTGCGCTATTCCGCAAAGCAGACCATGGCGATCGCGCAAGGTCTGTATGAAAAGGGATTGATCACCTATATGCGTACCGACTCGGTAAACCTTTCAAAGGAATCCTTGGATGGCGCAAAAAGTTGGATCATTGAACACCTTGGAGTGCAATATGCGACAGATGCACCACGCACCTTTAAGACAAAATCAAAGCTTGCCCAGGAAGCGCACGAGGCCATTCGCCCGACAAACCCATCGCTCACCCCTGAACTCTTCCAAGTAGACGACGATCCGAAGGCAAAGAAATTGTACGAGTTGATTTGGCGGCGCTTTATCGCATCGCAGTTACCACAAGCGGTCTTCAAGACAACATCATTCGATATCGAAGGCACTAACGAAAAGGCACATAAAACATTTGGCCTCCGCACAAGCGTGACCATGACGACATTTGATGGCTTTCAAAAGATCATGCCATCTGGAGCGGAAGAAAAGGTAATGCCAAGGCTGATCGAAGGAGAAACGTTAGAAGCGGAAAAAATCATCCCGGTTCAACACTTCACCGAACCACCAGCACGCTACGACGAAGCAAGTCTCATTAAAATACTTGAAGAATACGGCATCGGCCGCCCTTCAACGTACGCGCCGACTATCTCAACCATCCAGGCGCGCAACTACGTCGAGAAGACCGACCAACGACGCTTCAAGCCGACCGAAATCGGCGAAGCGGTAAACGAGATGCTAGTCGCCCATTTTCCACAAATCGTAGATGTGCAGTTTACCGCAAAGATGGAAGATGAGTTCGACGAGGTCGCCGAAGGTCACAAAAAATGGTCGGATGTGATCAGAACCTTCTACGTCCCCTTCGAAAAAAACCTCGAACAAAAAATGAAGGAGGTTCCCAAGATCGAACGCGCGTTAGAAGTCTCGGATGAGCTCTGCGAAAAATGTGGCAAACAAATGCTCATCAAATACAGCCGCTTTGGAAAATTTCTCGCCTGTTCGGGATTCCCCGAATGCAGGAACACAAAAAAGATCCTAACCGAGGAAGAAAGGCTGCTCGGCAAATGCCCCACATGCAAAGAAGGGGACATCATCAAGCGAAAATCAAAACGCGGTCGCGCATTCTACGGATGCTCACGCTACCCAGATTGTGATTACGCCTCCTGGAAGAAGCCAGGCGAAAAAGAAGAGGGTGACGACACTATTGAGTAATAAAAAGGCGACCCGATGGGGTCGCTTTTGTTTCTGCTCCAGACTGGAGCCTATTGGATCATCAGCAAAGATCATAGCAGTCGCAGTCGATCATGGAGCTCCAAGGTTTCTTGGGGCACAGCTTCTCGTGATACTCGAACATTGCTTGGGTGGTGACGAACCAGTCGCCACAATGCGGGCATTTGCGCTGCTTGCGCTCGGTCGCCCCAGGACGCTGCGAACATTCGGCATGTTCGTGTCGCTGCATGGCGGCGGTGAAGCATATCGCTCGGAAAATCTTGCACCACGAACAGGTGCGGCCAAGTACGCTAAGCCGAACATCTTTAAGACTCCTCATCGCCTTCCTCCTTCTCGGGCAGATGGCCGACCAGATGTTCTTCGGTAGTCTGTATTGAGCGATCGATATGCTCGGCAAAGGCACGCAACTGGGCCGAAATGACCCCGCCTGACTGCTTGATGGAATCGATCTTTGTTGCAAGATCAGCTCCTAATATGACGCCGGCAGCAGCCATCGTGTGTGCGCGAATAGTTTCACCATAGAAGCGATCTATCCGTTTGTCGAGAAGTTTTAACTCCTCCATCGCGACACGCTCTTCTGCCATCGTGTCCTGTTGAAAAACGCTTCCTTTGGCGGTTACCATGGGGCTTTTTTGGCCACGATAGTGCCCAACCCCCTTGCAACTATCCGGACATCCTGGCATACGATACCTCCCTATATTATTGTGAAATGGACTGCTAATATAGTAGTACCACTGAAGGGTATATTTGTCAAAAAAACAGCCCGAAGGCTGCTTGGTTTAGGCTGCGCATCCGGGAGGGCCCGGTCATTAGAGGGGACCTTGTCGCCCTCCATCCCTATGTTTCCTCCTGCCGCGGACAGGAAAAACGGAAACGGTCTAGGCGCCCCCGGATGCACATTTGTTGTGTTTCCAAAAAGATCTGGTGTACCCCGACAGGGCTTGAACCTGCACGAGACTGCTCTCACTCGATGGTAATCGAGCGCGTCTACCAATTCCGCCACGGGGACAGAAAATCTTTTTGGTCGGAGTGAGTGGGTTCGAACCACCGACCTTCGCTGGGATCATCCATACGATGCGCTACCGGGCTGCGCTACACTCCGACACAATCGTTAAATCTAAAAAGTTTTGTTCCGAAACTGGCGCGCGAGGCAGGACTCGAACCCGCGACCTCAATCCGTGAAGGATTGCGCTCTACTCGACTGAGCTACTCGCACGCAAATTTGGTGAAGGTGTGAGGAATTGCACCTCCAGCGAACCCAATAAAGGCCCGTCCAATAATTTGCACCCTCAAACTTTGAGTTTATACAAAGAGCTACTACCCGCAACATGAAGGGGATGTGCTTTTAAGCTACAATCCCGAAGGTTATGGTCCTACTGGGCACACCCATCTCCTCCATGTCTTGGAAAGTAATACCATACTCCATTACGGATCCTTTGTCAACGGAATATTCTAGAATAGTTTCGTTCTATGCGAGCCCGTAAAAATGGTGGCCAAGATGGGTGTAGGGAATTTCCCCAGAAACCGAAGGTCGGGCCCGAGCGTGCAACGCGACGGAATGCAGGGCGCGCATCATTCTTTCGCGCGCGCTGCCTAGTGATCCTGCAACGTGCCGGCATGTCGGCGTAGTATATGTTTTTACACAAAGCCGACGGCCGTACTTTATTAAAAAAGTACGAAAAGATGAGCCCCGCATCCGCAGGAATGACACGCGCCTCGCGAATACATATGCTACAATATTCATATGAAAAAGGATGAGGCATCCAATCGCATAATTCAACTCCGCAAGACAATCAACCACCATCGGTATCTGTATCATGTCCTAGACGAACAGGAAATTTCGGATGCGGCACTCGATTCACTTAAAAAGGAGCTGTTCGACCTCGAACAGCAATATCCGGAATTTATAACACCTGACTCCCCGACCCAGCGCGTAGGGGGTACACCGCTCAAGGCATTCAAAAAAGTGGCTCACGAGGCACAGATGCTTTCGTTCAATGACGCATTCTCCCAAGAAGATATGCGCGACTGGATGAAGCGTAATGAAAATTATCTCTCTCAACCTCCCTCCCCTCAAATCTCCAACTCCTTACTTCCAACCTCTAATCTCTTCTATGGTGAGCTTAAAATCGACGGATTTGCCATTGAGCTTTTATATGAAGATGGCACCCTAAAACAAGCATCGACGCGAGGGGATGGAATCATCGGAGAAGACGTTACACAGAACATTAGAACTGTTGAGGCGATCCCTTTGGAGCTCATATCGGCTAACAAGGCGCGCGCCAATGCAAAAAAACTCGGACTTGCAATAGATAAGTTCGATTTCACCGCAAAGCATCTTGTCGTGCGGGGAGAGGTGTTTCTCACAAAAAAAGAATTTTATCGGATAAATAAGGAGCAAGAAGAAAAAGGACAAAAGCTGTTTGCAAACCCGCGCAATATTGCCGCAGGATCGGTGAGACAACTCGATCCCAAGGTAACGGCGTCCCGCAAGCTTGATTCGTATCAGTATGCATTCGTGACAAACATAGGACAAACAACGCACGAAGAGGAACACCTGCTCCTAAAGGCGTTTGGATTCAAAACGAATCCGCACAACAAATCACTCACATCACTGGAAGATGTTTTCGCCTTTCGCGACTGGTGGGATCATCACCGCGAAAAGATCGACTACGAGATAGATGGCATTGTCGTTATGATCAATGACAATGCAACGTGGGGCGCACTCGGCATTGTCGGCAAGGCACCACGAGGCGGCATCGCATACAAATTCTCTCCCCAAGAAGCAACGACGGTCATTGAGGATATTAAGGTGCAGGTGGGGCGCACTGGCACACTGACTCCCGTTGCGGTCATGCGCCCAGTCACCGTAGGAGGAGTGACAATATCACACGCAACCTTACACAATGCCGACCAGATTGAACGCCTAGGGCTCAAGATCGGAGATACGGTTGTTATCAGCCGAGCAGGCGACGTCATCCCTCAAATAACGGAAGTACTAAAGGATATGCGCACAGGAAAAGAGCGTGTATTCACAATGCCACAGAGCTGTCCAGCAGACGGCTCCCCTGTTGTACGCGACGGAGTCGCATATCGATGCTCGAACAAAAAATGCGGCGCGCGCAACAGCGAAAACATTCGCCACTTTGTATCTCGATCAGCTTTCGACATTCGAGGGCTCGGCCCGAAGATTATTGATCGCTTCATGGATGAAGGCTTGATATCTGATGCAGCCGATATCTTTACATTGACCGAGGGTGACATTAAAACCCTCGAACGCTTCGGGGACAAGTCGGCAGAAAATATCATTCGCGAAATCGCAGAACATAAAAAAATAACACTTCCTCGCTTTCTCTATAGCCTTGGAATCATTCATGTCGGAGAAGAAACCAGTCGCGCACTTGCAAGCGCACTCCCAATTTCAAATTTTGAATTTCAAATTTTAAATTTAATTAGTGCGATACAAAACATGTCATTAGTTGCATTGCGAGAAATCCCCGATATAGGCGCGGTAGTAGCAACAAGTATCCATGAATGGTTTTTCGATCATCACAACCTCGACCTCCTGCATCGGCTCGAAACACTGGGGGTCACACTTGAGACTGTCCGCACGCCAGCCGGAACAAAGTTTCGGGGGAAAATCTTCGTATTGACTGGGTCAATGGAATCCATGTCGCGCAATGAGGCGAAAGAAAAAATTAGAGCGCTTGGAGGAGAGCTGTCTGAATCAGTAAGTAAAAAAACCAGCTATGTCGTAGCGGGAGAGACCCCCGGGAGTAAACTCCAAAAGGCTCAGCAACTCGGAGTCCCCATCTTAACCGAAAAGGAGTTTCTTGCATTAGTATAACAAAAGAACACCCAGGCTTACGCCTGGGTGTTTTATTATTCTCGTAAAGATTATTTAATGAGCAGGAAGGAAACTTCACACTGCGGAACAACGTGATAGGGAATAATCCCGTACCGGGCAAACTCTCCCCCTAGGTAGTGACTTGCATCCGCCCACGTTTCTTCAAAAACGTAGACTCCAACACCCCCACGCCCATAAAGCTCGATAATACGAGGGCGACTTTGCTGCAGAAACGTGGCGATGCACGCGGCCATCACCGAATGAGGTTGCGGTGACTCCTTCTCTCTGACCTTCAGAAATGCGTCATAAAACCGCTGAGTATCGTTGATCACAGCCTCACACAGCAGTGTGTACGAAATGATCTTCCCGTCGACCGGAAAATGCATAGTAATGGACGCCAGCAATTGGGGCCTGACCGGAATTAATCTCGATCCGCCTACGCTCTTCTTGTCGTAGAAAAACGGGGTTTTGTGATAACAACAGACCGTATCTCCACTGACCTCAAAAACGTCCCCGGGGCAATACGTACTCCGAGAAAGTGCCTTTGCGTGAAAAAGCGCGTGCGCCATAGCCACGACAATCACAACCGGACCGCCAATCATAAGCAGGTCGCTTTTAATCACCACCCCCAGTATTTCCAAGCCGAGCGCCAAGGGAATGCCGATAAAAGAGGTATAGAGCCTCTTCCGCTTCATGCTCAAAAACTCATCCGCATAAATCTCGATCATGTAATAACCTCCGCTAAAGAATTAAGCTGCTGGATATATATAACAATATTTACATAAATTTGTCAATTATTATTTAGCGGGCGATTAATTAGTACAAAAAGCGCGTCTCTCGACGCGCATAGTTAACTTACAGAAAAATTCCCCGCTTGCGCAGCTGGGTATTAAATACCTCCCAGACTATCCTGTGGCGACTAACCCTGTCTTTTGCCCAAAGTTGGCGATACAAGGAGTACAGGAGAGGATCTCTTTTTTGGGGGCGATATTCAGACTCATCTGTAAAGACCGTAATAAGGACGCCCCGATGACACAGTAATAATCACCGAGGGCGATCAACTCTTTTACAGACCGCGCAATAGGAGTATTATTAGCCTTCTCCTGTGTCATACCCGCCATAATTCCCGACGGTCTTGGAAATCCTTTTTGCATGGTTATCCCCCCGTTAATTGTGAAATGCGCGAAGCCCCGCCTTATATACTATATGGTTCATACCATAAAATATATTTTTATGTCAACCAACTACCAATTCCCTCTTTCATTTTTGGCGGATTGATGATGTAATAAAGAAATCATCTTATTTGTTATCATGAATAAGACCCATAGTATGCACGATTTTAAAAAAGCCACGTTTGAAAATCTAATCAAGACGATCGAATATCGTCGCAAGCTTCCCGATATCGAAATAGAACTTTTGCAAAAGGCTTTTTTGACCGCACAAAAAGCACACGAGCCCCAAAAACGCAGCTCGGGGGAACCATACTTTAATCACGTATTTCAGACTGCAATCAAGCTTGCAGAATGGGGACTCGACACATCCACCATCTCGGCAGGATTACTGCACGACACGGTGGAAGATACATCATACAAACTGGAAGCGCTCAAGAAAGACTTCGGCGACGAGATCGCCTTTTTGGTCAACGGAGTTACCAAGTTGGGACACCTTAAATACCGGACTTCTCCTCAGACAGAAAAGGAACGCATGGAGCAAGCTGCAGAAAACTTGCGTAAGATGATTCTGGCAATCAGCGAAGACCTTCGCGTGGTCTTTATTAAACTCGCAGACCGTCTCCATAATATGAAGACGCTCGGAGCTGTACCCCCCCAAAAACAAAAGCGTATCGCTTTGGAAACTCTCGAAATCTATGCTCCGCTTGCATACCGCCTCGGCATGCAAGGACTGTCAGGAGAGCTCGAAGATATTACCTTTATGTATCTGCATCCCGAAGAATATAGATGGATGACGGAGCACGTGAAGGAGCAGTACGATGAGCGAGTTCAGTATCTCGAAGCAGTTGAGATACTTCTCCGCGAAGCGCTCAAGAAGGCTGGTATCACCCCGGTGAAGATAGATTACCGGGCGAAGCGCATCTCAAGTTTATATAAGAAATTATTGCGGGCAAACATGAGCCTTGAGCAAATCTACGATCTCGTCGCCCTGCGTGTTATTGTAAACACGATCGAAGATTGTTATACCGCACTCGGGATCGAAATAACCGAAATCCAAATCCGCACATTACAAATGCACGAAGAAGCAGAAAACGGAATTGCGGCACACTGGGCATATAGCCAAGCAAAGACCTCCAAGAATTTCATGGAGGGTAATAAAAACGTGACAGCAAACCAAGCAGACATTGCCTGGGTACAGCAACTGCGTAATTGGCAAAAGGATTTCACCGACCCGGAAGAATTTCTGCATTCGCTAAAAATTGATTTCTTCAAACATCGCGTATTCGCGATCACTCCAAAAGGAGAAGTGATCGATCTCCCTGCCGGATCGACGCCGATCGATTTCGCATACCAGATTCATAGCGAGATAGGAGATCATTGTGTCGGCGCGAAAGTAAACGACAAGATGGTTTCTTTGGATTATCAGATCCAGTCAGGAGACCTTGTTGATATATTAGTACAAAAGAACAAAAAGCCTTCCGAGTCATGGCTGCAATTCGCAAAAACAGCGAGCGCAAAGTCAAAGATTCGCACCAATCTTAAAAAAGAAACTTCGTTTATGCGCAAAGCTCGCCAGCTCGAGCTACGCATCACTGCAGCCGATCGCGTAGGACTAATCAAAGATCTATCTGCCGTCATATCTCGAGCGCGCGTCAACATTCTTAACCTTACCCATATCAGCCCCGCGCAAAAGACATCATTCCCTATTATCAAAATAATTTGTGATATTGATAATAGGGAAAAGACCGAGAAGCTTATTCTAAAATTAAAGGGGGTAACGGGGGTTAAAGAAATCCATCATCAGATGATCTGACAAAGAGAAGCGTTATGCGCTTCTCTTTGTCATTTTAAAAAGGTATGCTCTAGGTGCGTGATCAATCCAATTATGTTCGCATAGTAAGAAAAATTATGTACAATATATGAAAACACTTCGCATATAAATGAGTTACGCAAAATGTCGTTCGGCTTCACTCCATTTTTCGTAACGTGGAGCTTTGCGAGGGTTGGGCTTCCTCTCTTC
>Ga0075986_106_pt1 | contig 61056 bp, 65 predicted proteins | sample RifGroA2_FD_68034 | JGI IMG/M metagenome (GOLD analysis project Ga0075986, IMG submission 68034) | Parcubacteria (Wolfebacteria) bacterium GW2011_GWA2_47_9b | reverse complement strand
GATTGCAATGGCAAACGCGGGTCCGAATACCAACGGCAGCCAATTCTTTATCATGCACGCCGATTATCCGTTGCCGAAGAATTATGTTATTTTTGGGCGAGTGACGAACGGCATGGAAACGGTAGATAAAATTGCGGATGCGGCAGTGACACCAAATCGATACAGCGGAGAACCATCAACACCGGTAAAGCCGGCAAAGGTCCTTTCGATAACGCTCAGCGAATAACGGATATGACAAAGCGATTATACAAAAGCGAATCGAATAAAGCGGTCAGCGGTGTGATCGGAGGAGTAGGTGAATATTTTGATCTCGACCCCGTATTGTTGCGGGTCGTATGGATACTGGTTGTAGTCTTTACGGGAATATTCCCGGGAGTGATCGCGTACATCTTCGCCGCACTCATTGTTCCACATCGAAGTGAGCATAAAAAGGTAGCTAAAGCAAAGAAAACTACGGAAGAAAACGCGGCATAATAAAAATCCTCTCGATGAGAGGATTTTTATTAGTTACTCAACCAACGCATATTTCGAACAAAAGATTAGCGTCATAGCAGGCGATCGGGATCCAGGTTCACAACCCTAAAACTATTTTTCCACAACAATGCTGGATACCGGCCTCCGCCGATATGACAATGTAACCGGAGCCCTATTAGGGTATTGTAAATTACTTTGGCCGAAATGTGCGTTAGCGGAGTGTTAGTTGACAAAATTAGATGATGTGGTAAAATAAAAATCTGTAGCACATTTCGAATTTCACAATGTCTTGGCAAGGACATCAACCGCAACCCCAACAAGAAAAGGAGCGCTCATGAAGTGCAGCCATAACAGGTACACCGGAGTAGGAGATCTTCGCAGCAATTTGTTAGACCCTCGCAGGATCCTGAGCCTCGTCGTACAGGGGAAAGGCGTCCACACGCAGACCCTCGACCTCCCCGCGCGCATAGCCGAAAAGATGAGCATGCCGATTCCCGCAATGGAGATCATGCCCGCGGTCCCCGTGACCAAGATCATCAGTATTCAGATGAAGAATCGCCTGGTGGTCCTGGAAGTAGACGGGCCGCTCAACGAAACGGTCAAGGCCGTTGCTAGTCTGATCACCGAGCAGATGTCGGCACTCAACATGGTCACCGCGTTCTTCCCGGGCAGCGCTTCGGAAAAGACGCCGGTGATGAGCCAGTACTACTTTGGCTTCGGTACGGCCAAGCTTCGCGCCGCCAATCCGAACATAAGCAACATCAGACTTTTAAACGACGGCCAGGGCGTCCTGTTCACACAGGTCGGCCAACTGAAAAGGATCCCTCTTTCTCAGCTCAACGAGAACTGGGTCGAGGGGGCGGACATCATGCACGAATTCGGCAAACCCGTAACGTTCCTCGGGCGGGTACAGGACAAGAAGATCGCCGTGACCCTTTCGGACTCGACCACAGTCATTGCGACCCTCACCCGGTCCAAGGCGACGGTAACCGGCCGCTTTGCCTTCGGGCAAAGAATAGGCACGCTCCTTGGTGAAATAAACCACGCTGGGGGCGCGCTCTATGCGGCGATCCGGGGGCGCGAGCTCACACTCACGCCGGTCGCTACCGGCGAGTAAAACGTAACGGACACGCCCCTTGCCAAGGCAGAACACCAACCGCCAGTCTTTAGACTGGCGGCTTTTTGTATATGAATTTTTACCCGCCGTATGATACAATTTACTGACATAGTAACTAACGACTACAACAAAAATATGTTCGATTCATTTAAACAACTAAAACAACTCAAAGAATTACAGAATGCGATCCAGAAGGAGGAGGTGACGGCGGAAAGAGATGGTGTGCGCATAACGATGAATGGTGCATTCGAAGTAAACGAAGTGAGTATTGAGGAGGGTATTGCGAATGATAGACTGCAGAAATTAATGAAGGAGGTGTTTAATGATGCGGTAAAGAAGGCCCAGCAAGCAATTGCGGGAAAATTTGCGGCAATGCAGAAATAAAAAAGCATTCCATGATATAATAAAAACGATACAGTAGTATCGTTTTTTATATATACTAAACTGATGAAAAATAGCCTCATTGCCGTAAGAAACGGCTCGATTGCCGCGATATACAAAAATATTCTCAAGCGCATATATTTCCGCATTGACCCGGAACAGGTGCACGATGCAATGACACACATAGGACAACGCCTCGGAAGATATGCGTTAACTCGGACACTAACACGGCTGACGTTCGGCTATACGCATCCGATATTAAAACAAACGATAGCAGGAATTGAATTTACAAATCCCGTAGGGCTGGCTGCGGGATTCGATAAAGATGGTGTCCTGACCGACATCATTGGCTCAGTCGGGTTCGGATTCGAAGAAATAGGTTCGATAACCGGCCGCGCATGTAAAGGCAATCCAAAGCCGCGGCTTTGGCGTATGAAAAAATCAAAAGGACTGGTTGTTTATTATGGATTAAAAAACGCCGGATGCGATGTAATTGCCAAACGGCTTGCATTAAAAAAATTTTTTATACCGATCGGGACAAGTATTGCGATGACCAATGATGCAAGCACGGCAACCCAAGACGCGGGGATTGCCGACTACGCAAAGGCATTCGAGACATTCGCAACAATAGGAGACTATTTTACGATCAACATTAGTTGTCCGAACACCTGTATGGGGGAGCCATTTGTGGAACCCACGGCACTCGATGCGTTGCTAACAAGGCTCGATGCAATCAAAACAACAAAACCCGTATTTCTCAAGTTGTCCGCGGATCTGTCAAACGACCATATCAACGGGATTATTGAGGTCGCGGATAGACATCGCATTAATGGATTTATCTGTACAAATCTAACCAAAGACCGAGGAAACGAAAATATAAAGGATGCCAACATTCCTCCATATGGAGGAATGAGCGGCAAGCTTGTGCAAGACCGGTCCGATGCGATGATTGGGTATATTTATAAGAGAACACGGGGAAGATATATCATCGTTGGTTGTGGAGGCATCTTTTCAGCAAACGATGCGTATAAAAAAATCTGCAGTGGCGCATCCTTGGTGCAAATGATAACGGGTATGATTTTTGAAGGTCCTCAGGTCATCAGTGAAATTAACAGGGGAATTATTGAACTACTTAAGCAAGATGGATTTAAGACGCTTTCCGAAGCTATTGGCTCAAAAATTGAGCACCATAGGGAGCCGTAAAAAAATATTGTATACTTATATATATATTAAATTGCGGACTACTTTTATGAAACTTCGTATATCATTTAAGAAGAAGGTTGTTCTGGTAATTATTACGGTTATGTTTTTTTTCGGAACACTCGCGACAATCGCGGTGTATGGTATGATGCAGCGAACTATCTCGGTGCTCGCAATTGAATATTTCGAATCAATCGTCATTCAACAAGAAGAGACGCTTACGAATGTGTTTAATAATTCGAAATCATTCGTACAGCATCTTGCGGCGCATGATGAGGTAATTAAATATTTGCAACAAGAGGATCCACAGCCGCAAGACGCCTTTCTTCTCGCCCATTTTACTAGATTTGATATAGATCACAGCTATCAAGCGATCTATCTAATGGATATGACAGGGAGGACGGTGGTTTCAACCGATCCGACCTTTGTTGGTCAAAATTATGGATTTCGTCCTTATTTTAAAAAGGCTATTGAAGGAGAACTAGTGATTGATTCGGCAATCGGGGTAACGAGTAAAAAATTCGGATATTATTTTTCGCATCCGGTCAAAACACCCGATGGGGTGATAATTGGTGTTTTAGTCGCAAAATTAAAAGATACATTGATCGGCGATGCATTGCGTCCAAAAATATTAAGTCCGGAGGGGGGGGCGATGTTAATCGACGAATACGGGGTTGTGATACAAACTGATAGGCAAGAACTGCTGTATAAAAGCTTTAGGCCACTGTCTCCCGCACTACAAAAAATACTTGCGGATACCCATAAATTCGGCAATATCACCATAATGCCACTGCAGTATGAAGCGGAAGGGGTAATACTTACTGAAATTAAACGATCAACGGCTTTCGAAACGTATGATGCCCAACACCAGCGAAATGAGATTATTGGAATAGCTCGGGTCAATAATGCGCCGTTTTTCATTCTCCTTGAAGAACCCACGCAAGGTTTTGTAGCTGTAGCAAAAAAAATCGCTCGCATTGTCAGTATTTTTATAGCGCTCGCGTCAGCCGGTGTCGCAATACTATTATTTTTGCTTGTCGCAAAATTACTAAAACCATTAACAAAGCTAAAAGCGGTAGCATCTCAAATTGGCAAAGGAAATCTAAAACAGGTGGTTACTATTGACACAGGGGATGAGTTTGAAGAACTCGGAATGGCATTCAATAACATGACTGCGAAACTCAATGACACATACACAAACCTCGAGGGAAAGGTATGGGAGCGTACTGCGGATTTCGAAAAGTTTCGTTTGGCTATAGAAGCCGTTTCAGATCCTGTCATCATCACAGACGTTGATGGTCGTATTCTGTATGCAAACAAAGCAATGGAAACGCTAACCGGATACACACAGTTAGAATTGATTGGAGTAAAACCATCCCTCTGGGGTCGACAAATGCCAATTGAATTTTATGGGAAACTATGGGAAACAATCAAGATAAAAAAGGAGGAGTTTCACGGAGAAATCACTAATAAAAGAAAGGGTGGTGAACGATATTTGTCCGAGCTGCATATATCCCCACTTCTTATGAATAAAGGGAAACTGTATGGTTTTGTGAGTATCCAACGGGATATTACAGCGCGAAGAGAAGCGGATAAAACAAAAAACGAATTCATCTCAATCGCATCACATCAGCTCCGCACCCCACTCACTGTCATAAATTGGTACACACAAATGCTCTCCAAAGGAGAAGTTGGGCAACTAAATAATGAGCAGCAAGAATATCTCGGAAGGATTCAGTCAGCAAGCAAAAGAATGGTGGATCTGATAAATTCACTTTTGAGCGTCTCGCGGGTTGACTTGGGGGCACTAAATGTCAAACCCGAGCAGATACAACTGACGGAAATAGCGGACTCGATACTGGTTGAGATGGGAAATCCTATCGAGAAAAAGCAGCTACATATCGTACGAGAATATGATCCACAGGCATCAAGTATTAATGCTGATCCTGCGCTTGTCCGGATTATATTCCAGAATCTGATACTAAATGCCATACAGTACACTCCAGAAAAGGGGATTATTACTATTGGAATAGCACGGAAGGGTATTGCGGAAATACTTATCACCGTAGCAGACAATGGATACGGGATTCCGGTCGGCCAACAGGCACGTATTTTTGAGAAATTCTTTCGTGCGGACAATGCGCAAAAGGAGCAACCCGAAGGAAATGGGCTCGGGCTCTATATCGTAAAATCAATTCTTGAACTCATCGGGGGGACTATTTGGTTCGAGTCGGAAGAAAATAAAGGATCGACATTTTATGCGGTATTACCAAATAAAAAAGACTAATAGGTCGATCAAAAGTCGCACTGATTACACATAATGCACGTAAAGCTCCCATGTTAAAACGATACACGATAGGGTGGAAAATACTAAGCGGCCTAACATTACTACTACTGCTGGTTATTGGGGCTAACTACATGATTTTTACGACACAAAGAAATAGGATCATTGGAGAAACATCCGATATACTTGCAATCGTAAATAACACATCCAAAATGACGCTGCTCGAAGCAATCAAACAAATGAGCCAACGCGCAGCTGATTTTTCATCTGACGGATTCATTCGCGATACAACTAAAGAGATAGTTATGTCAGGAGATGCAAAAAAAATAACAGCGCTGAATGAACATTTGGAAAAGAATAAGCGGTCGATCGATCCATCGATCTATGGGATTAATATTCTTGATAAAACAGCTGTAGTTATTGCCTCCACAAAACAAACAGAAATCGGTAAAAATGAATCGGAAGATGTGTATCTCACCCAGTCTGAAGACTTGAATTATGGATCCACATATCTAAGCGATTTTGAGATAATACGTCACTTTGACACTGAAGAAATTTCACTTGCGATTAGTGCACCACTCATAGACAAGGTGACCGGGGAGCACATTGGGACGCTTATAAACTTTATTCGAGCAGACTATATTGCAGGAGTACTGAAAACGCTTAATAAAACAGTAACGCAAGATTCTCCAAAATATTCAACACTCACGACATTTATCATCGACGGCAAAGGGTTTAGCCTTCAAAGAAGTGGTGCACTGACAAAACATCCTGAGTCAAGCGATGTGGTTGCGCAATGCGGCAAAGCGAGGCAGTACACTAATAGCGATGGCGTATTGGTAATTGGAGCGATGGTATGTTTGGATAATGGATGGAAAATAGTAACTGAAATAGATCGAGCTCAGGCGTTTGCGTCAATAGAGCAGATGCGCGCGAATACGCTCGCGCTGGTAATCATTCTCGTCGCATTTATATTGGTTCTCATGTATGTATTAATGCGAACAGTCATCGAACCACTTAGGATGCTCTCAGATTCCGCATTAAAGCTCGGGCGAGGCATGTTCGGCATACGGACAAGTGTGGATTCAAGAGATGAATTAGGGGATCTCGGTGCGTCTTTTAACGAAATGGCAAAAAACTTGGAAGGTTCCCACATGATTCTCGAAAAAAAAATACAGGAGGTGACCGAGGATCTTGAAAAATTCAAACTTGCCGTTGAAGGGGCATCTGATCATATTATTATTACGGATAAGGAGGGAATTATCCTTTATGCAAACAAAGCTGCTGAAGAGATTACGGGGTATTCAATAGACGAAATGAAAGGAAATCGGCCATCACTATGGGGCAAGCAGATGCCCGCGGAGTTTTATCGGCGTATGTGGAGAACAATCAAGGAAGATAGGCAAAGTTTTCATGGCGAGGTAACTAATAAACGGAAAAATGGACAGCTCTATATCGCAGAATCGCATATATCACCGATATTTGACGAAAAGCAGAACTTGTACGGATTCGTCGGAGTCGAACGGGACATTACGCGACAAAAGGAAATAGACAAATCAAAAACCGAGTTCGTTTCGATCGCATCACACCAATTGCGCACCCCCCTGACTATTATCAATTGGTACGTAGAGATGCTGACGACGTCCAATACGGAACTATCGGAAAAGCAACGACAATACCTGGACGAGATCATGCGCGCAAGCAAACGCATGATCGACTTAGTAAATGCGCTGCTTAACGTTTCGCGCATTGACATGGGAACCTTCATGGTCGATGTACAGCCGCTCGATTTTGCATCGGTAATGAATGAAACGTTAAAAGATCTGGCACCACAAATAACCAGTAAAAAGTTGCAAATAACAAAAAATTATGGCGAACAATTACCTCAAATTAATGCCGATCCAAAATTACTACGGATGGTATTTCAAAATCTACTAACAAACGCGGTAAAATACACCCAAGAAAGTGGTGTAATCGTAATAGCGCTTAACGAACACGATGGGGACATTCTGATATCGATTAAAGATACTGGACTGGGAATTCCAATTGATCAGCAGTCGAAAATCTTTACAAAGTTTTTCCGTGCGGACAATGCACGCGCGAAGGAGCCTGATGGCAATGGACTCGGTCTCTATATTATAAAATCATTGATTGAATATTCGAGTGGTAAGGTTTGGTTCGAATCAGAAGAAAACAAAGGGACGACATTCTACGTATCACTCCCGCTTACCGGCATGAAGGCAAAACAGGGCACACGACCGCTCGCAGTGTAATTTCAGAGAAGCAATCCCTGGTCGAATAAAGAAAACAGGTATATACTATAGGCAATATGGAACCACAGTCATTGCAACGGAAAAAGATTCTTTTTGTCGAAGATGAAGAATCGATGCTCAATGCGCTCGTCGACTCATTTAAACGTGAGGGAGTGATAGAGGTACTGACCGCAAGAAATGGGGAAGATGGACTTGCGTTGGCACTTAAAGAACATCCTGATCTACTATTAGTTGACATTCTCATGCCAAAAATGGACGGCCTGACAATGCTTAAAAGGGTCAGGGAAGACGAATGGGGGAAGATGGTAAAAGTAATCGTTCTTACAAATTTCGACACCGATGATGAAATGCTCAAAAAAGTTTCATTAGCGGAACCGGCATTCTATCTCCTAAAGTCGAATTGGAGTATGGAGGATGTCATACTAAAATCAAAAGAAGTACTCGGACTTCTATAATCATCATCACAATCATGGATACAAAGATTAAAAATAGTCTTAGTGCGATTGGAGTCATCGCCATCACACTACTCACCTACGCAGGGTTCATCTACGCACGCGCGTACGCGGAATCGATACAACCGTCATCATTTCGCAGTTTCGCAGTCAGTGGAGAAGGCAAGGTAACGGCGATCCCGGATATCGCACAGTTTAACTTTGGCGTCGTAACGCAAGGAGGTAAAGATATTACCGAATCGCAGGAACAGAATGCCGAAAAGATGAATGCGATCATCTCATTCATCAAATCACAGGGAGTTGATGTAAAAGATATCAAGACGCAGCAGTTTAGTATCGATCCGCGATATCAGTACTACGATTGCTCGTCACGATCACTTACTCCGACAACGATGGAGGTGCGCCCATGCCCGCCTCCGGACATTGTTGGGTATACGATCACACAAAGCGCTACGGTGAAAATACGTGACTTCGCAAAGATCGGAGATATTATGGGGACACTTACCCAGAAAGGGGCCAATACCGTTTCGCAGCTTTCATTCACGATAGACGACAAGGTGAAGATTGAAACAGAAGCACGGGAAGCAGCAATCAAGCAGGCGCAAGAAAAGGCAAAGGCGATTGCAAAGAGCGGGGACTTCGGTATTGGAAAATTACTTTCGATCGACGAAAGTGGAGGGCAGATCCCGTACTATGCATATGGCAGAGGAGGAGATATGCTAAAGACCTCATCAATGGAAATGGCGACACCGATCGCCCCATCCATCGAGCCAGGATCACAGGAGGTGAATATCAATGTCACCCTTCGCTACGAAATTCGTTAATAAAAAACAGCCCCAATTGGGCTGTTTTTTTGCCGTCCATTCTAGTGTATACTAAAGAAAAGTTCTTACGCGTAACGTGCGATCGCACGAATTTAATTATGCAAAAAATAAAGGCATTGATAAAAAATAAATGGGTTATTACGGGAGTGGTTGTGCTGCTTGTGATTGGCGGATATGTCTATCGCAAAAATACAACAGCACAAACATATGAAACCACAGCGGCTACGCTCGGACAGGTACGAGAAGAGGTGAGCATTACCGGCAAAGTAAGGCCGACGCAAAACCTCGATATCGCGTTTGAAAAAGGTGGACGCGTGGCTCGCATCCGCGTTGCGGTAGGAAATACGGTACGAGAAGGACAAGAGCTAATGACGCTTGAGAATTCCGATCTCCAGGCACAGCTCGCGCAGGCGCGCGCAAACGTTCGTTCGCAAGAGGCAAAACTCGACCAACTCGAGATAGGCGCTCGACAGGAAGATCTTGCCGTCTCGGAAACGCGAGTGACCAATGCGAAGAATGGCTTGGCGGATGTCGAACGCAATCTGGTAAATGTAACGAGTAAGGCTGAAATCGATCTGGCAAATCTCTACAGCTCCGTACCGGACACGCTAACAGACACATATACCAAGTCGGACGACGCGCTTCGCAATCAAGTAGACAATCTTTTTTTGAATGATGATACAGATCGACCAACCATATCGTTCACATCATTTAATAGTCAGGCAAGGATAGACTCTGAGGCAGGGAGGGCTCTCTCAACAGAACACTTGGCAGATTTTTCGGCAGAGCTGAACGGGGTCAAAAATATAAATGGCGATACCGACGCATTGGATGCCGCACTGAACAATGCGAAGATACACCTGGATATCTTCCTAGTCTTTTTTGGTGATCTACAAGATGTGGTCAATAGTCCAAATAGTCTTGATGCGACAACACTCAACACATACAAGACAGCCGTTTCAACCGGGCGCAACAGCATTGTCGCCGCACTAGCAAGCGTGAACAAACAACGCCAATCGATCGCGACACAGCGATCGGCGAATCAGACGGCTATTGCGAATGCCCAATCGAGTATCACCGCAGCACAAAGTGCGCTTGATCAAGCACAACGCGAATTAGCCCTGAAGATCGCAGGGGCTTCTTCCCAGGACATCGCATATCAACAGAGTCAGCTCGAAAACGCACGCGCTAATGTAGACTATTATCAGGCACAGGTTGATAAGACCATATTGCGAGCACCATTCACGGGAACGGTAACGAAGATAGTCCCCACACTCGGAGATATCATCTTACCAAACATACCAACGGTTTCAATCATCGGATCGGGTAAATTTTTAATTGAATCATATGTTGCAGAAGCAGACATCGCAAAGGTAAAGGTGGGCAATACGGCACAGGTAACGCTCGACGCGTATGGTACGGACGTGTTGTTTGATACAAAATTGATTCAAATCGATATATCGTCAACCGTATTGGAAGGAGTGGCTACCTATAAGACAACGTTCGAGTTCATCAATGAAGATGTCCGTATCCTGCCGGGGCTTACGGCAAATATCGACGTACTATCCGGAGAAAAGAGTGGTGTATTATACATCCCTACCAGAAATATTGTCTCTCGAGAAGGCAAGAAATACGTAACAGTATTGGTAAGCGAAGAGGAAGGTATCGTCAAAGAAGTGGAGGTGGTAACCGGATTACGAGGCTCAGACGGCCGGACGGAAATCGTATCGGGCATCCAAGAAGGAGACAAAGTGATAATCAACTAAACCGGCACAATGGAGCAAATAGATCAACAGAAGCATAAAAATCGTCCACTGGTACTCTCCACGAAGAACCTTCGCAAGGTATATATGATCGAAGATCTGGAAGCGGTGGCACTCCGGGATGTTTCTCTCGATATCCACGAAGGGGAATTTGTTTCCATCATGGGACCTTCAGGGTCCGGAAAATCAACCCTATTACAGATACTTGGATGCCTCGAACGCCCATCGGGAGGGAAGTATCTTCTCGACGGCAAGGATCTCGAGCATTATTCCGATGATGAACTCGCACGGGTAAGAAATAAAAAGATCGGTTTTATATTTCAGGCATTCAACCTATTGCCGCGCCTGTCCGTGATCGAAAACGTAAAGCTTCCACTTATCTATGCAGACGTGTATGAGCCTGAGCGAACACGGATCGCCCGCGCGATGGTAGAAATGGTAGGTCTATCCGAACGCGAGAATTTTCCAACGGTAAAACTTTCCGGGGGACAGAAGCAGCGCGTCGCGATAGCGCGCGCATTGGTTAACGGCCCCAAAGTCATCTTTGCCGACGAACCAACCGGCAGCCTGGACTCAAAATCAGGAGCCGTCATTTTGCAATTTCTACAGGAATTGCACGAGCAAGGACACACGATTGTTATGGTGACGCATGAATCATATGTCGCGGCCGCCGCAGAACGCATTATACATATCAAAGACGGGCTTATTGAAAGTGATGAGTGGGTCGAACATCGCCACCGGGTGCATAAGGATGATCTGATTAAATAACCGCATGCAGACATGGGACACGGTACGTATGGCAGCAGTGGGATTGGCGACGCATCGATCGCGTTCTTTGTTGACCATTCTCGGGATTGTCATCGGCATCGGGGCGATCATCGTCGTTATAGCACTAGGCGAAAGCGGCAAACAACTTATTGTAGGAGAGATCCAGAATATGGGGCCCAAGAATGTATTTGTTGTCCCTGGGAAGGCTCCGACGGACGTTGGCGGGGCGGGCTCAACACTGTTTACGGATTCACTTCGCGAAAAAGACCTTAATGACCTCCAAAAAAAAGCAAACGTACCCAATGCGGCATCAGTGACTCCGATCGTATTTGGAAACATAATATCGATTTTCGAAAACGAATCCTATGCAGGGCTGGTTATGGGAAGCACGCCCGATATTATCCGATTCTTTGACCTCAAGATGGCCCAAGGTGATTTTTTTCCTGACGAAAGCGTAAGCCAAAAGGAGGAGGTCGCAGTCATTGGCAAGAAAGTTGCGGAGGAACTATTCCCAACGGAAGAACCTATTGGCAAAAAAATCAAGATCAAAAATAAAAACTATCGGGTAATGGGGGTATTTGCGCAGAAAGGTCAGGGATCCTTTGTTAATTTTGACGAAGCCGTAGTAGTACCCTATACGGTCGTACAGCAACATATTTTAGGAATTAAATATTTTCAACGCATGGTCGTGGAAGCAGATACGGAAGCGAATATACAAAACGTTTCCCGTGACATCGAGACGCTCTTGCGCAACAATCACAATATTGACGATCCAAGCAGAGATGACTTCTTTATTATGACGCAGGATGATATCGTACAGCGCATCGGGAATGTCACAAACATACTAACCATTCTCCTTTCTGCGGTTGCCGCGATCTCGTTGGTCGTTGGTGGAGTAGGAATCATGAACATTATGCTTGTATCCGTCATGGAGCGCACGCGGGAGATCGGACTCCGCAAGGCACTAGGGGCAACAAACAAAGACATCTTGGATCAGTTTTTATCAGAAGCTATTATTCTGACTCTCAGTGGCGGAGTAATTGGGGTTTTGATTGGGGCTACTATTGGTATTCTGCTTGCATACATAATAAAATACGCATTTGGTATAGACTTTTCGTTCACGTTTCCGGTTGGCGGCTCCATCGCTGGGTTGATCGTTTCAACGGTTGTCGGATTCGTCTTTGGTATTTTTCCCGCACGGCAAGCGGCAAAAAAAAGTCCGATGGAGGCGCTCCGCTACGAATGATATGACAAACAAAGATAGAATTAAAATTGCATATGAGGGAGTCGTCATGCACCGATCACGTTCGCTCCTGACTATTTTAGGCATCGTAATCGGGATAGCGTCGATTATTCTTATTCTGGCAATCGGGGCAAGTGCACAGGAATTAGTCATTCGAGAAGTGCAAAGTTTTGGTCCTAAAAATGTTTTTGTACTTCCAGGTAAACAACCCAAGGGGTTTTCAGGATTTAGTGGCGCTATTATGAACGATTCACTTCAAGAAGAGGATATTGTAGCACTGAGGAGAAAAGAAAACGTACCCGACGCAAACGTGGTTATGCCGTACATGGAAAGCAGCGTGACGGCAACATTCGGATCGCAACTGTTTGCCGGGCCGGCATTGGGAGGTGAGGGAGTCATCTTTCGGTTATTTCAACTCGAGCTTACCAGTGGCGAAACATTCACAGACGAGGATGTAGCGCAACGGAACAGCGTTGTGGTTATCGGAAGTAAGGTTGCAGAAAAACTGTTCGAGGGAGAGGATCCCATCGGAAAGCACATAAAGATCAAGGATAAGAACTATCGAGTCGTGGGTATTTTAAAAAAGAAAGGGTCAGGAGCAGCTGCGGCATACGACGATTCGTTCATAATGCCCTACACAACCGTACAACTATATGTCATGGGCGTACATTTCATTAGCCATATAATGGTTGAGGCAAAAACGGAAACCGTGATCAACTCGATGGTAAAGGATATCAAAACGACGATGCGCGAGAGTCACGATATTAAGGATATTTCCAAGGATGATTTCTACACCATGACAATGGAAGATGCCGCGGCGATGCTTACGACGATCACCGATATCCTAACCATTCTTCTTACAACGATTGCCGCGATCTCATTGGTCGTTGGCGGCGTCGGCATTATGAATATTATGTTCGTATCAGTTACGGAACGGACGCATGAAATAGGATTGCGCAAAGCCGTTGGCGCTACCGATCAAGACATATTGCGCCAGTTTCTTTTTGAAGCGCTCATACTGACCATGACAGGGGCAGTGATCGGCATCCTGCTTGGATGGGGAGGGGGCGTTTTACTAACGGTCATTTTGGGGGAGATATATGCCATCGATTTCAGATTTTTCTTTCCCTTTGAAGGAGCCCTGATCGGGGCAGTAGTTGCGATGATTGTCGGTTTTATATTTGGTATTTTTCCCGCCGAACAGGCAGCGCGGAAAAGCCCCATGGAGGCGCTTCGCAGTGAATAATATGCACAATAAACCCGCGCAATGCAAAGATGCGGTTTTATTGACCCAAAAATGGTATAACTAAACCCATGAGGATTATCGCTCACATTGATATGGATGCGTTCTTTGCTTCAGTGGAAGAGCGCAACAAACCGCGACTCAACGGATTGCCGATCGCCGTAGGGTCAGATCCCCAGGATGGCAAGGGGCGAGGAGTGGTATCGACGGCGAACTATGCGGCACGTGAATACGGCATCCATTCGGCACTCCCAATCTCGACTGCATGGTTTCTATCAGAAGAAGCAAGGAAGTGCGGGAAGCCGGGTGTTGTTTTTATTACACCCAATATGCATGAATATGAGGAAACATCGGCAAAAATTATGGAAATCGTTCGATCATATGCGAACGTAGTAGAAGAGGCGAGTATTGATGAGGCATATTTCGATCTCAGTAAGACAGGATCGTTCGCAAAGGCGCAGAAGATCGGAGAGGCAATCAAGAAAGAAATAGGCAAAAAAGAAGCACTGACCGCATCGATTGGCATCGGACCGAACAAGTTGGTGGCAAAACTCGCTTCGGATTTTCAGAAACCAGACGGACTAACAGTAGTACTTCCGAAAGAAGTGCGGGCATTCATGCTTAAAAATAAGCTGCGCAAAATACCGGGTATTGGTCCAAAAACCGCAGATGAATTGCTTGAGCGCGGCATAGGGACAATCGCCGATCTGCAGGCTCTTGACCGATTCGAGCTTGAATTGGCTGTTGGCAAACAAGGGCTCTATCTCTATGAAAAAGCGCGGGGAATGGATGAGGCACCACTCATAGAAGAATGGATCGCGAAATCGATAAGCGAGCAGGAAACGTTGCAACACGACACACTGGTCGGAGAAACAATTATCGGCCTACTAAGAAAATTATCCGGGCAGGTTTATGCACGCTTCACACAAAGTGATTTTGTTACATTCAAGACCGTTGGCATTACGGTACGGTTCGAAGGATTTGAGACAAAGACACGGGTAAAGACATTGCCCGTGGCCACGAACGATAGAACACAGTTCGAATTTGAAACGCTCAAACTACTTTTACCATTTCTCGATGCGAGAGAAAATCCAAAACGAAAAGCAATACGGCTCATCGGCATAAAGATCGAAAAACTCGAGTGATGCATGAAAATGATATATAATGAATATATCATGCTGACCGATAAACATCACACGCCACTCTTCGGAAATCCCGAAATGGGAACGTTGTATTTAACGCTGGCGATTTTGGCATTCGCTGAAGGGCTGATCGGGGTATTCGTACCTATCTATTTTTGGAATCTTGGATTTCCCCTGTGGAAGATTCTTTTGTTCTACTTTCTTCATTCGGCGTGGTTTCTTGTATTCACATTCTCGCTCTTGCCGCTGATCAAAAAACTCAGTGATAAGATGATGATGTTTTTAAGTATTCCGTTTCTGGTGCTATATTTTTTGGGGCTCGGAACAATGAAGACGATTCCGCTATTGTTCTTCGCATTGCCAATCGCAAGCGCAATACATGGACTGCTATTTAACATCGGCTACCATATTGATTTTTCAAGTGTAGCTCATAGGGAAAAGCTGGGGAAGGAGGTGGGTATGCGATCGGTATTAGCCTCAATCCTTTCGCTCGCGGCGCCGTTTTTTGGCGGTGTATTGATCGCGGCTGCGGGGTTTCAAAACACCTTCTTTATTGGAAGTGCAATATTGCTTATTTCGGTATTCCCGCTCTTCTTTTTTCCGAATAGAAACAAATCGAAGAATCTAAGCATCCATTCCATTACTCCGCTCTTCAAAGAGCCGGAGCTGTTTCCCTTTACCATATCAGGCATTGGCTACGCGACCGAAGCGATCGTTCGAGGGGCGATCTGGCCACTGTTCATTTTCATAGCAATAGGAAATTTCAAGGAATTCGGAACGATCATTTCACTCGGACTAATCGTGACAGCCGTGGTGACATATCTTGTGGGATATCTTGCGGACTACGGAAAACGTCGTAATGTGATCACCTGGACGTCGATCGGCAATGCGGTTGTATGGCTGATTAGGCCTTTTATTATACTGCCGCCGATACTCGTCGGCGTGCATATTGGAGGCAATGTGGTGACGTCGGGACTAATGGTCGCATGGACAAGTCAATATTATAAGATAACAAAAACAGTTTCCGATGCTACCGCATTCATCATCAGCAGAGAAATATTGTACAATGCGGCACGGGTCATATTTATTCCTATACTGATGATCATTGCGTATTATCTACCGACAAACGTATTTTTCTCGTTAAGCTTCGTAGCTGCGGCATTCGCATCATTACTCTTTATTGCGGCAAATGAAACGCATAGTCACCTGGTAACAGGACCAACAACACCTGAGCATGGCAATTAAAATCCTTTGGCACGAACTGACTGCGGAAGAAGTATATGAGGCTACCGGAAGTGGCCCCAGCGGCCTTTCAGATGACCAGGCGTATGGTCTCGCGACAAAGATCGGCAAGAATGTTCTGCCGGAAGGCGCGTCATATTCACGCCTACGTATATTTATTGAACAATTTAATAATTCATTGATGTACATCCTGGTTGGTGCATCGATCATCTCATTTGCGTTACAGCACTACATCGATGGGAGCTTTATGGTTGCAGTTTTGTTATTGAATGGCATCGTAAGTTTTTTACAGGAGGACAAGGCGAACGAAGCACTTAAGTCGTTGCGCAGCATGGCACGCACGGTAGCAAGCGTCATACGAGCGGGCAATCGAAGAGAGATAGACGCCGCCGAATTGGTACCGGGTGATGTCATTATGGTAAAGGCAGGGAATAAGGTTCCAGCTGATGCGCGCATTATCACGGCAACCCGATTGACGGTCAATGAATCGGCACTCACGGGCGAGTGGTCTCCGGTAGAAAAAAGTACGGGCACGATCGCCGCGGAAGCACCCGTCTTCGAACAGCGCAATATGGCATTCATGGGAACAACCGTCGAAACAGGACGCGCGACGCTTCTGGTCGTCGCTACAGGGGGAGATACCGAATTCGGGAAGATCGCATCGTCCTTGCGCGAAGAAGAACGGAGGCCCACACCGCTCCAGATAAAGCTCGGCCATATGTCAAACGTCTTGGGTGCGGTCATCAGTGGCATCGTCGTATTGATCATCGCACTAGGGGTTGCGCGCGGTGAACCGTTTACTGATATTTTCATCGCATCGCTTGCACTCGCGGCGTCGGCTATTCCGGAAGGGTTGCTGCCTGCGATAACGATTGTGTTGGTTATGGGCATGCGCCGCATTCTCAAGGAGAGAGGTCTTGTGCGTAAATTGGCCGCGACGGAAACGCTTGGCAGCGTAACGGTGATCTGCACAGACAAGACAGGAACCTTGACTCAAGGAACGATGCAGGTAAGTCACATCCTGACCGCAACGCATGAATTACCAATCGCGGAAGAAAACGACATAAAAGATCTGGCAACAAATGGAGAACCGACAGATTCGCACATTACATCATTGCAAATCGCGGCGCTCGTCAATGAAGCGTATATAGAAAATCCAAAAGACGAATTAAAAGACTGGATTATTCGCGGAACGCCGACGGAACAAGCACTGCTTCTGGCAGCCATCCAGGCAGGAGTCGACCGCAATGAGCTCTGGCAAGGTCGCTGGATAGAGGATATGGCACCATTCGAATCGGAGACAAAGTACGCGGCAACGGTATTTGGCACAGCGAAAGGAACGTTTGAACTATTGATCATCGGTGCGGCCGAACAGCTCACCGCTCTGGCAACATCGGTTGATAAAAATGGCGCGCATCATCCCATTGGAGATCCCGAACGCGAGCGCATCATCCGCCATATGGAAATGACAACTTCCACAGGACTCCGCGTAATCGCATGCGCTCGCAAAACACTACAAAGACTCCCATCATATCAGGCTGTATCGGAACTGGTAAACGACCTTACGCTCGTAGGACTTATTGCCATTAAAGATCCGTTGCGCTCGGACGCAAGACATACCATACAGGATGCACGCAAAGCGGGTATCCGAACGGTATTAATCACGGGGGACCACCGCTTGACGGCACGCACGATCGCCAATGAGGTGGGTATACCGTCAGCAGAGTCATGTATTATGGAAGGAGCAGATATCGAGGCAATGACGGACGAAGAACTGGCAAAGGTTGCAAAGTCGGTATGTCTTTACGCGCGGGTATCACCACACCACAAATTACGCATCGTGCAGGCACTGCAAAAGAACGGGGAAGTAGTTGCCATGATCGGTGATGGTGTGAACGACGCCCCGGCACTCCAAACCTCCGATGTGGGTATAGCACTCGGGTCAGGAACAGATGCAGCACGCGAAGCGTCCGATATCGTTCTACTCGACAATAGTCTTAAGACAGTATTGAAGACGATTGAGGAGGGGAGAATCATGTTTAATAATATACGCCGTATATTCGTCTATCTTGTCTCCGATAGTTTTGCGGAACTCTTTCTGTTTATCGCGACTATTTCGTTCGGACTGCCGATTCCATTACTGGCAACGCAGTTGCTCTGGATCAACGTGGTAGAAGACGGCCTCCCTAATATTGCGCTGACGACCGAGCGGGACCGTTTTGGAATCATGCAGGAACCGCCCCGCGATCCGCATGAATCAATATTGACCCCCGCCCTGAAGCAGTGGCTAGTATTCATCTTTTTCGTGACGGGAACGATGGCGGTAGGACTGTATGCAGCATTTCTTGGCAAAACGGAAGATGTAAGTTTGGCACGCACCGCAGTCTTTGCCCTCTCCTGTTTTGATTCGTTGCTTTTGGTACTGTGCATCAGATCGCTTAAAACATCCATATTTCACAGAAGGGTATTTTCAAATAAGGCGATCAATGGATCAATTGTCGCAGGATTGGCACTGCTCGGATTTGCCATCTATATCCCGGGTATGCAGACCATTATGGGAACCGTGTCGCTCGGATGGCGGCCCTGGGCGGTTATCATCACTGCGGGGATCATTGAAATTCTACTCATTGAATTGGCAAAATACCTTATATTTACTCATGAAAAGCAAAAAACATCTTGATTTTTAAGGTGTTTAGCGCATACTGATAATCCTATGATCGAATTCAAAATCAAAAAACGATCGGCGAAGAGCAAGGCGCGCATAGGCATGCTCAAAACAACGCATGGCACAGTGGAGACACCTGCCTACGTTTCGGTAGCAACCCAGGGGGTTATTAAAACGCTTACATCCGAGGAGGTCGAGGCGACAGGCGCACAATTACTGATCGCTAACACCTATCATCTCCACATCCGTCCAGGCGAAGCCGTACTTAAAAAGCACGGGGGTCTGCACAAATTCATGAATTGGAAACGTCCGATTATGACGGATTCGGGCGGATTTCAAGTATTTAGCCTTGGGTTCGGTCGGGACTTCCAGACCGGTAAGATTCTAAAAAAGGAAAGCGAAAATATCATCGAGCTTGGCCAACAACCCAAGCTACTTAGCATAACACCGGACGGGGTTATGTTCCGCTCCTATCATGATGGTAGCGAAATGTTTCTCGGGCCAAAAGAATCGATCAAGATACAAGAACAAATCGGCGCGGATATTATCTTTGCATTCGACGAATGTACATCGCCGATGGCCGACCGCGCATATACAAAAAAGTCGCTCGAGCATACTAACGAATGGGCAAAGGTTTGTCTCAAGACAAAAAAGTCGAAACAGGCACTCTACGGTATTGTACAAGGAGGAAAGTTTAAGGATCTACGGACCGAAAGTGCAGAATTTATCGGAAGTCTGCCATTCGATGGCTTCGGTATTGGAGGAGAATTCGGAGCAGACAAAGGCTCGATGACGGGCATGCTCGATATCGTAACCAAGAAACTACCAGAAAATAAACCGCGCCACCTACTCGGCATCGGACATCTCGACGATATCATCCCGATCATGAAGTCAGGCATCGATACATTCGACTGCATCGCTCCGACGCATTACGCGCGGCATGGTATGGCATTTACGTCGAAAGGGCGCTTGGATTTGAAAAAAAGAACATTTTTATTGGATAAAAAACCCCTCGATCCAAAGTGCTCGTGTTTTGTATGTCAAAACTACAGCAGGGGGTATATCACACATCTCTTGAAGGCAAACGAAATAACGCCACTTAAGTTACTCACATTCCACAACATGTACTTCTTCCACGGATTCGTGAAGAAAGTGCGTGAAGAGATTAAAAAGGGAAAAATATAATCCTATGGCAATCGATGTGCAAAAATTGGCAAAAGAGATACTGGAGAGCAACCAATACATGACGATTGGAAGTGCCGGCAAAAACGGTACGGCATGGGTATCTCCGGTTGTATATGCATACGACAATGATCTGAATTTATATTTCGTTTCCCATATCCGCTCAAAACATTGTGTGAATATCGGGCAGAACAAAAGCGTTGCAGTGGCGATATTCGATTCCCATCAATTGATAGGGGATGGGGTAGGGTTACAGATCGAAGGAACAGCAAAAAGGGTAACACTTTTAGAAATACCAGAGGTATCATTAACCTACTTCAAACGGACATATCCCTACGCACGTGCAACAAAATCATTCAATACGGGATTGAAAAAATTGCTCAATGAGAACACCTATAGATTATATAAGATAGCTCCCTCAAAGATCTGGATGAACGATCCGAATTCAATTATCGATGAGCGGATCGAGATCAACAAAGAATACCTCCGTCCGTAAGCCGATGTCAAAACCACTAGAAAAAATACTCAAAGAATACGATTACGCATTTCCAGAAACGCTGATCGCGCAAAAGCCCGCATCGCCCCGCGATAGCGCCAAACTTTTGGTATACGATCGAAATGCCGATTCGATCACTGAAACGACCTTTGCGCATATAGGGGAATACCTGCCAAAGGGCGCGGTATTGGTATTCAACCAAACAAAAGTTCTTCCCGCGCGCCTGACGGTTACCAAACCGACAGGAGGAACCGCGCGCATCCTTTATATTGCCCAAGAGGGAGATGTAATCCGCGCTATGTCAGATCGCAAGCTCGAAGTAGGAACCAATGTCCGGATCACAAGTGGCTTATTTTTTAATGTTGCAAAACAAGAAGGAAAATATTATCTACTTAAGCCATCGTTTCCATTACAGCAGCTCAATACGATACTTGATCGCCATGGCATCACGCCGATCCCTCCTTACATAAAAGAATCGCCACTCAACGAACGCGAATTGCGTAAAAAATACCAGACGGTATTTGCTAAGCATGCCGGCTCAGTCGCAGCACCAACCGCATCGCTCCATTTTACTGATCGCCTATTAAAAAAGCTGCAGAAGCAGGGGGTAGACATTCGCTTTATAACACTCCATGTAAACATTGGTACATTTGCGCCACTTACGCAGGAGCATCTCGATACCGGCGCGCTACACACCGAATCATTTTCAATAGACAAGCAGACGGCAAACTTTCTCAACAAGGCGAAGGAGGAAGGCCGCCCCATTATCGGAGTAGGTACGACAGTAGTCCGAACACTTGAGTCAGCCTGTATCGATTCCCAATTGAAACGTTTAACAGGAGAAACACGTATATTTATACAAGAGGGCTATCGATTCAATTTCATCGATGGTATGGTAACCAACTTTCACGTGCCACAATCCAGCCTCTTGATGCTGGTTGCGGCACTGATCGGCAAGGATACACTCTTCAAGCTCTACAAGATTGCAATTAAACGAAAGTTTCGATTCTTTTCATTTGGAGATGGTATGTTGATATACTGAATATATGAAGCTGCAGCGTATAAAAAGGTCATCGGGGTGGTTGATTATTGTGGCGCTTTCGCTTTTGCCACTATTATTTTGGGCGACCATGAAGCCGATTACCCTGCGATTTGAAACGCCCACATATACACTAACCAGTATTGGTCAAATCTTTGGGTTGATAGGAATGGCATTATTTGCATTGACGTTAGTACTTGGCACCCGCCATCCGATACTGGAACAATTCTTCGATGGCATTAATAAAGCATATGTGGCTCACCATCGACTTGGCGCGATCACATTCTCATTACTCTTATTTCATCCGATAGTGATTGCCCTGAAGATTGCTCTCGTTGCATCCACCCGGGACGCGGCATTATTTTTACTTTCAACGGACCCCGATATCCTCTGGGGTACTGCCGCATTGCTTTCGATGATACTGTTTCTTATATTGACCTTCTTTATCAGTTTCGCGTATCACAAATGGAGGCTTACGCACCAGTTTCTTTCCGTATCGTTTGTTCTTGCGTCGATCCACACCTTGGTCATCTATAGCGATACACAAAACTCTGCAGGATTATATTGGCTGATGGCGACATTTATCGCGATCGGCGTGGTGGCGATCTGTTATCGCACATTAGCCCCGAAATTCTTTGTTCCACATATCGAATATATCGTCGATGAGGTGCGTACATTGGACAAGAATACCGTTTCCATCTATATGGTGCCAGCATACAGGCCTATCGCCTACAGACCAGGCCAGTTTGTATTTATTAGTTTTGAAGATGAGAAGGTGGGCAAAGAGTCACATCCATTTTCGCTCATATCCACTCCCGATGAACCACGATTAGCAATAGCAATAAAGACACTCGGAGATCATACCGGCAAATTCAAATTGATAGCAAAGAATACGGTTGCACAGATAGAGGGTCCTTTTGGCACATTTTTATACGACCATTTTGCAGGAAAAAACCAGATCTGGATAGCGGGCGGCATCGGCATAACACCATTCATTGGTATGGCGAAATCGGTAACTGATTCGTCCTATCACATAACAATCTATTACTGCGTAACTAATAAAGCCGAGGCAGTATTTCTCGACGAACTGCTTACAATCGAACAAGGCAACCCAAGTATACGCATAGTTCCATACTGTTCAAGTACGCAAGGGCACATTTCTGCGGCAACACTCCAGATGGACGAGGATATTCACAGTAAGGAAATCCTGATTTGTGGGCCGCAACCTATGATGCATTCCCTCACACGACAATTAATTGAAAAGGGCACAAAAAAATCACATATACATACGGAAGAATTCGGCTTCCGCTAAAAATCCATGAAAAAATTGACCGCGGTATCACTTCTTATCTTCTGGGCATTAGTAACTGCGTTATTAACCTCAGGATTAGTGTTTTATCAAAATAAACAACAGGCTGTTGAGATTCCTCCGGAACAGCAATCGGCCTCAGTAGTAGCACCAGGAGCCCTGTTATCTATGCGAGAGATTTTGACGCACAATACCGCCGCAAGTTGTTGGCTCCTTGTGAGCGGCAAAGTCTACGACGTAACGACCTATCTCGATAAACATCCGGGAGATGCAAGCACGATTCTCCCAACCTGTGGAACGGATGCGACGCAAGCCTACGCGACTAAAGGGCGGACATCCAGTCCAAAGTCACATTCGCAAAACGCGACCGAAATGCTCAAGGCCTACTACATAGGGGACTTCGGACAGAAACCTGTAGCACAAAATGCGGCCACGCAAAAGCCGACGACCGCAACAGCACAACCAACAACATCGACTGCAAAGCCGACGACACTAAGCACGACCGTGACCAATCCATCAGTAACGTTATCAATTCAGGAAATTGCGAAACACAGCACAACAGACGATTGCTGGATGATCGTCAATGGCAATGTCTACAACGTAACAAGCTATATTCCGAGACATCCAGGCGGGGTAGGCGCGATACGCCCTTATTGTGGAAGGGATGGAACGGCTGCATTTGAGGGGCTGCCTCATTCGATGAATGCGCATCAAATGCTTGCAAACTATCTCGTTGGAGCGGTCGGACAGCAGACAACCTCGCAGGCAATCCAACAAACGACAACCCCAACGCCGTCAGCGTCCCAAAAAGGTGATGACGACGACGATGATTAACCAACTTCTCGATCAACTCTAACATGACAGTATTCGGGGCGGTTCTGCATTATCCGTTAATAATAGGCGCTACGGAACACATGCATTAATAGGATCATGGAGACGACTGGATCGACTTACATCGATTCCCGACTGAACCATTTACGTGAGAAACACGTATATTTATACAAGAGGGCTATTGATTCAATTTCATCGATGGTATGCCGTTGTATTGAAAAGGATGTCGGCAAAAGACTTTGACAAAATGGGTGCGAATAGGTATTGTATTTTTAGTACACCAATAATAATCAAGAGGAGTAAAATATGGGATGCGGACGGCAACACGCAGCGGTCAGATTACTGGAAAGTAGGTATGGATTTCGCGGAATTGATCTGCTATTTCGAACCCTCGTCGAACTGTTCCATCAGATCCCGTTCTGCGCCTCATTCGGCGTGAGTTGTTCGGGACACCTCGACGAAACGGATGAAGCAGATAAAAACCACCCGAGTAGCTTTTACCCGGAGCCATGGGGACACCTGAACATCTCAATTGCATCGCCCGAAGCCCACATCCAAGAGCTGCTCGGCCTGTTGCAAACAACAGTCGAGAAACATGCCGACACTTCGTTCAAGAAAATCGCCCACGTATTCGGTCCTCCCGATGGGAGTGAGATAGAGATATGGGAAATGCGCATCGGCGACAATAACACGCTCAAACCACTCGGAGAAGAGTACTTCGGCGGCTCCCTCGATAAAAAGGAGAATGAGAGAATCTACCTCGCGTCGAAACAAAGGTATGTGGAAATAATCTCCTTTTGGAAAAGCCTCGAGAATACCGTTGAGGCCTTCTGCGAAAGGCATGGATTCACCAATCCCAACATCGATGAGCGAAGCAAGGAAATCTTCAGCAGGTGGACTACTGCAAAAACCCAGGACCAAGAGTCGTAGACAATACGGTCCATAATAGACAAGAAGGGAAGACGAGGAACAATAATTCTCGGTTAGCCTTTCGACAGTCAAGCCCCCGAGCAATCGGGGGTTTTTTGATAGGCGATATCGGAAAGCTTTGACAAAGTAATCTATTCGGGCTATTTTTGTCGATAGTACTAACATATACGTCCTAACGGAGGGACCATGGACAAAATAGACCAAGGCGATCTATACGAACGAGCTGATGCGATCGGGGAAAAAGTAGGGAACAAAGCGCGCAAGAAAGCATACAACAGCGCGTTGATACGCCTCCAACGGAGTGCTCCGATCATTGATATCCTACAACGATACGACATTCCGCCGTTCATCGGCCCGACGCAACAACGCGGCTTCTCCGTACTCATTCAGGAGGAAGAGCCTGGATTCATCGCCCACGTAGAGAAAGTTGCCGGCAAATCACTCGACGCCGGAACACTCCTGTATCCCAATGGTTTCGGCGAATACGCTGGTCGATTGGAGGCTGCGAAACAGTATCAGAGAGTACTCGCACACCATGAAATCGAAGGCGAGATCATCAACATTCCAAATCCGGGAACGGAAGAGGATTTGGTAGTGCTGTACATCCCACCCCTCTCGTAAAGCCAGAAAGTCAGTCAAGCCCCCGAGCAATCGGGGGCTTTTTTGACAGAACCATCGATACATGCGACGCTACGTTTAGTTCATATCACTGAGGAAAAGAGGGGGAGTGTATGCCGCCAAAGTATAAGTACATCGTCGTTCCACGAAACCATTTTTCAAACGAAACCATCGTCGCTGCGCTAGCGGAGACCTGTGCAGCAAGCGGCAACGAGGTAACCTTCCCATTTCAAAGTAAGGAAAAGAAGGGATACTACGTCGCACACGAGTTCATCACGCGGCTAAAAAACAACGGCGACTCACGCATCAAGATCGAGTTCTACGAGCAGGCAGGGGACAGGCCAATCAAAAAATACGGCATCCCGGCCAAGAAATCATCCAAAAAACTCAGAGAGGCGAAAAAACGCCTCAAAGAGCTCGTCGCCGCAAAAGGCAAGTAAGGCGCAAAGGGCACGCACGACGTGCCCTTTTTGATAAGGGATACTTTTCAAACATACCCAAAACCCGCTATACTAATGCATAACGCAATACTAACAAATTCAAGCATATGTCAACCGAAATTCAATTCTTCTTGCTCTCACTCATTATTCAGTATCCGCTCACGTTTCTTATCCTACTCGCGTGGTCATTCATCATCAAAGGAGCCGCGCTGCTCCGCGCATTTGAACGCAAAGAAAGGGGTTGGTTTATCGCATTGTTGTTGATTAATGCCGTCGGTATTCTCGAAGTCTATTACCTATATACTATGAAGGTAGCCAAGATTAAGGAGGCTATACGCGTAGAAAAGTCAGAGAAGCTCATTAAGCTCCAACTCGAACTCGGCGAAGAAAGTCGCCAGATCGTTGCGGGTATCGGCAAGGCATACAGACCGGACGAACTCATCGGCAAAGAGATCATCATAGTAGCAAACCTGGCCCCACGAGCCCTCATGGGTGTTGAAAGCCATGGCATGCTCCTCGCCGCAGGTGGCGCAGAAAACCCGGTCTTATTGACCCCAGAAAAGAAGATTGAATCGGGAGCTAAAGTTAAATAAATACAATAGATAATGTATCTCTTCCTCGCCTCATCACTCGACAAAACCCTCCCACTCCTAAGACCGCTATTAAAAAATAAACCCGCAACAAAAGTTGCCTTTATTGCAAACGCATCAGATAATGCGCAAGAACACCCATGGTGGGTAGATAACGATCGAATAAAATTTAAGGAGCTCGGATACGAAACGACGGATATCGACCTACGCACCATCACCGCAGAAGAACTCGAGCAAACGCTCGCGGACGCAGATATACTACACATTGCAGGTGGAGCTGTTTTTTATCTCGTCGGGCTGATCAGAAAGAGAGGGCTTGAATCGACTATTGTTGATACGATCAAAAACGATTCCATCATCTATACCGGCACCAGCGCGGGAGCGATGATCATGGGGCCCTCACTCGCAATGTTCGCATTCGACGAAGAGGAAAAGCCATTCCTCGCTGATGTACCTGATCAAAAGGGGTTAGGAATCATAAACTTCAGCATCATGCCACACTCCAACAATCCGGAGTTCGTAAACGAATTTGGCAAAGTCGTCGAAAAGCTCCCAATCAATACCGACCCACTTCTTTTTATCCAGGACACTCAGGCGGTATGGCTGGAGAACAATACATTCAAAATAGTCTCGCTATAATCGTAACAACATCCATAACGTTTTTTTGTTTTGGCGTATATCAGAAACGCAGAAAATTCCAGCAAAGACTTCCTCCTATAATCTACCCAAAGGCCAGTACGATGTGGGCCTTTTTGCAATCAAATTGACACGCCAAGCAATTTGCCATAGGGTACTTCTAGATCATCAGCTCATGAAAAAGGAGGACCTATGGTCTTTTTCGAACTACAGATAGAATCCCCGGACCAACGGCAATGGGCAGAAGAAAGTCTCGGACAAATGCGGCTAGCAATCGAAACGTACGGTATTAACACAAAAGACTGCATGTTTCGGGTGGTTAGCGATGCTCCGGCCTCTATCATCCGCATCGGGGTAGAACCGGAAGAAGATGTTACCGTGATCGTCACATTGATCCGCACACGGGAGCAACACACCCGGGCAGCAGGATACGGCATCAATATCATCCCTATGCCGTCTTACATTCCGCCCAAGGCAAAAAAGGGGGAGTGGTACAATCCGTCAAACCCGCCCGCAGTAGTGCGGCAAAGTTATCTGGATGAACTTTAGCAAGACACGCATCCAACGCCCCACCTGGGGCGTTTTTTTAACCAAATAAATTGACAGGAAAAATATTTAGAATTAAGGTACTTTTAGTTCATAGCAAGCCACAGAAAGGAGAGATGTAGTATGATTAATATCTTTATAGATGGCATCGGTGATTTCGCTGATCAAAAGATGACAGGTGCAACGCTAGGTGATATCAAAAAAGCACTCGGAGGTATTTCTCAGGAGGCCAGGGATCAGTGTTGTATTATCGTGTCAGAAAACAACAGGCGTATTTCGCTACATTCAGCTCTTAAGCGGGCAAAGCCGATTATTCGCATCGTCGGAGAAATGGACAACCCCGCAATGCTTTCTGTCGCTGAGGCACTGGAACCACTTAAAGGAACATTCGATCTGCAATTGACAGATGGGGTTCAGATTGACAGCTATCGCTCTTTCCTTAAGACGCTCGCGACTCTCCCGACTAACTAACCCTTCGTCGCAGCAACGCCCCTCCCGGGGCGTTTTTTGTTTTGACAAACCCGGAATAATAAGACACACTAGACCTAGTATATCATCACATAGAGAGTGGAGGAGACTAGATGAATTCAAGGATAACAGTTCAGATCGAATTCCATGGCATTGGCAGAGGGCAAGCGTTATGGGACCTACAAAATACCGATCAAAAAATTACCCTCTATTTTCGGGAAGCATTCCCCGACATCGACCTTATCGTAACAGCGATCACCGACGACAAGGAAGTGTACATCGGCGGAAGGGTCCAGGAAAGGTTCACGGGTACTCCGTACGTACGCATCTATCACACATGCAAAGACGCGGCTACGCTTGCACCGATCCTGGATATCATCAGCAAGTATCCTGGCATGTACCGCTACAGCATCCAGATCATATACATGAACTATATCCCTCCTGATCGCAGTGGCCATCTTCCGTAAGTTGTCGCAAATCCGCAACGCCCCTCCCGGGGCGTTTTTTGTTTTACGGTGATCGATCGCAGTGTTAAATTTTCCACGGAAGTATATAATTAGAGTAGTCGATTCGGTGGGATGCCTAACGCGCAACCCGTTAACTCGTTAACATAATAACACTGTCAATATGAAACACGAACTTCCTCCGCTTCCATACGCATATAATGCGCTCGAGCCGTTCATCGACGCGAAGACGCTCGAGATCCATCACACAAAACATCATCAATCGTACGTCGACAAGCTCAACGCCGCGCTTGAAAAATATCCCGACCTGCAAGATAAGACGGTCGAGGAATTGATCAAGTCACTCAACGAGCTTCCCGAAGAGATCCGCACGACCGTGCGCAACAACGCGGGTGGACACTTTAGTCACACGCTGTATTGGAACATTATGAATCCGGCGACACAAGAATATATTCCTGAAGAACTCGGCAATGCGCTCGTAGAAACATTTGGGAGCATTATTGCGTTCAAGGAGCAATTTTCAAAGGCGGCCGCAAATATTTTTGGGAGTGGCTGGGTGTGGTTAGCGGCCGACGCAAATAAAAAGCTCAAGATCGTTTCGACCACCGGCCACGACAATCCGCTAATGACAGGAGATGCGCCACTTATGGTTATTGATATTTGGGAGCATGCGTATTATCTGCACTACCAGAATCGTCGCCCCGAATACATCGAAAACTGGTGGAACGTGCTCGATTGGAAGGCGGTAGAAGAAAGATACAACGCACTCGGATGAAACAAAAAATACGCATCATTATAGAGGCCATACTTGCGATCGCAATCGTAGCGGGATTGACGGCTGTTTATTGGACGCAGCTGCGCGGCATCTGGCCGGCGGTATTAGAGCCCGAACAGGATATTGTCCGACTCATCGAGGAGAGTTCTCCCGCGCCAATAGAAGAACAAAAAGAATCAGCAGAACCCGAACGGCGAGTGCAGCAGGGTCCATTACGCATGCCGCGGGGATTTTCACTTTCCATCTTTGCGAAGGATCTCGTCGATCCCCGCGTACTGACTTTTGACCCGAATGGAATCCTACTTGCAAGCATTCCCGCGCAAGGGAAGGTGGTCGCGCTCATCGACAAAAATAACGACGGAAAGAGTGACGAGACGAAAACAGTTATAGGCGGATTGAACAGTCCTCACGGTATTGTCACACAATGCGTACAGTCGAATGACTGCAAGCTCTATGTCGCCGAAAACGATTTGGTAGGCGAATTTTCCTACGACCCAAAAACGCTGACTGCATCCGATAAGCGGGCAATCGCACCGCTGCCGATCGGAGGCGGGCATTCCACCCGTACCCTATTGTCATACGGAAATAACCTCCTAGTGTCGGTCGGCTCGTCCTGTAATGTCTGCCGGGAAACGGACCAAAATCGGGCAAAGATACTCGAAATAGCTATAGACACAGGAAAGATGCAAACGTTCGCCACAGGGCTCCGTAATAGCGTTTTTATGGCTTTCCACCCCTATACCAGGGACATTTGGGCAACAGAAATGGGCCGGGATATGTTAGGGGACGGCACACCACCCGACGAACTAAATATCATCAAGAAAGGGGGGAATTACGGGTGGCCCATCTGCTACGGGAAGAACATTCATGATACGGAGTTCGATAAGAATACCTACTTCCGCAATCCGTGCATGGAACCATTCGAGACGCCAAGCTACATAGATATCCCGGCACATTCCGCACCACTTGGACTCGCATTCATCCCGGATAGCTGGCCTACCGAATATCACAATGATCTACTAGTCGCATACCATGGATCCTGGAATCGCAGCACGCCGACCGGCTATAAGATTGTGCGTATAAAACTGACGGAAAACGGCGCATATGAAGGCATGGATGATTTCATAAACGGATGGCTCACGGACGACTACGATGCGCTCGGACGCCCTGTTGATATACTATTCGCACCAAATGGAACGGCATATATCTCCGACGATAAGGCCGGGGTCATCTATCGGCTTGTACCACCGAAGAACAAGTAATACACTTAGACCATATGAGATCACGAGCTTTCTTTTTTACCACAACAACAATTGCCGGCATCTTGATCATAATGGGCTTGGTATATGTATGGAGGATGGTTACTCCACCGTGGAGCGAGCAGCAACGTGGAGACGAACTAACCGCCACGATTCGCATGAATAAGACCATCCGAGGAACGGTTACAGATGTCATGCAAAATGCGCAGATGATCACGGTGCAAAACGATGACGGCAAAACGATTCAATTGGCGATCGTACCGGAAACGCGCATCGCGAATGAAAAAGGGGAGACTATTGACACAACCCAGATCTATCGAGGCTCGATTATTGAGGGAAAGGGAGAAGTAGTATCTACTGACGCGCTTATCATCGGAGAGCTGCGCATCGTTATGACACCAGAGATTGTCATACTAGCCCCAACAGAAATTGACCCGGTTGTCAGCCCGGTCAAAATTGAAGGATTAGCGCGCGGACTATGGTACTTCGAGGCGGTGTTTCCCGTAACAATTACCGATGCAGACCGCAAGCCGTTAGGACAACACTATGTCACCGCGACAAAAGATTGGATGTCGGAATCGCTGGTCCCATTCACCACAATACTTGAGTTTACGGAACCAACGACCGCGACAGGATTTCTTGTGTTTAAAAATGACAATCCAAGCGGACTAGAAGAGAATCAAAAGACGTTTGAGATGCCAATCGTTTTTTCTCAAAAGACACGAAGGGTAAACGTGTTCTTTAATAACAGCAATCTTGACCCTGCATTCCTATGCGATAAGGTATTCCCGGTGACTCGGGAGATTCCGTGGACCGAAGGTATTGGTCGCGCGGCTATCGAAGAACTCCTCAAAGGCCCAAACGAACAAGACAAGGAATCTGACTATTTTACGAACATATCTCCGAACGTACAGATCAATTCGCTCATAATAGAAAATGGAACCGCACGTATAGATTTTACGGAAAACCTCGAACGGAACGTTGGCGGCTCATGCCGTGTAACGGCGATCCGTGCACAGATCATAAACACGCTTAAACAATTTTCGACCATCAGAGAAGTTATAGTATCAATCAATGGCAGGACGGAAGATATTCTTCAGCCGTAACAAGAAAGGTCGCATAAAGATATTTACACATATGTGCAATGACATCAAAAATATTGGGGCTGTCAATCGGGCTATTCGCGCAATTGTCGGCTTGGTGCTGGTATTTTTTGCATGGAAGTACGAAGGAGGCTTTTCGGTCTCACTCACCGCAGGTATCATCGGAGTCGCTCTTATTATTTCTTCGATCACAGGGTTCTGTTTTATCGTGCGATTAGTAAAGAACACTAAACGGGAATGATCGGAATGCAAATACAAATAACTCTGATATACTAAGGCATATGAAAAAAAGCCTTTTTATTGCCATCAATATACCCCCCGAAGCAATCGAGGCCGTACGCCAATTACTGCAGGCGGATAGTGCGACATATCCAGACCTGTATGCAAACGCGCGAATGACGCCTAGTCAAGATTGGCACATTACCGTGCTTTATTTGGGAGAGCAGGAGGAACATTCAATCGATGTGATCGAGCGCATCATAACAGATGTAGCACGACAGATAACAATTCCGCAGTTGGCAATCAAGATGCTAACCACAGCGCCACCGCACAGACCCCCGCGCATGATCTGGGCGACGCTATTGGCAGAATCAAATACAGTACTAGGAACATTCAAAAAGGGGGTTCTGCAAGAGCTCGCGAATCACGCAATTCACCCACAGGGAGAACAGTTTGCGAACTTTAACGGCCATATCACACTCGCCCGACTCCCGGAGGGGCGAAAGATAGCAGATCACGCTATAGCGCTTGCGCACACAATACCAATTCCAGTCGCACGGATCGACATCATGGAAACGCACCTCGAAAGCACAGGAGCAAAGTATTCGATCGTGCGATCAATACCGTTACTACATGAATAATATCTTCGATATATTCATTAAAATAGCACCCAATAGTAAGGTGCTATTTTTATACTATTCCTCTTTTCCACGCTTTTTCTAATAGACTTTAAGCCCTTCATTTGATACAATTGAGCAATGAAAATTTTGGTGAAAAGGCTCGCATTAGCGGGAAGTATCGTAATAGGCATAGCCCTTATAGGAGGTGGTTCATTCTATTATGGCTACCGGGCAGGCGTCGAGGAGCCGAGTGTCACGCTCGTAAAGGGAGTGGTAAATCTTGAGGAAGGAAACGAAGAAAAGGTTGACTTCAGCCTCTTTTGGGATGTATGGAAAGTGCTGCAAGAAAAGTATGTGAATGCCGAACAGGTAACCGACCAAGAAATGGTCTATGGTGCGATCTCAGGTATGCTCGCCGCCACGGGTGATCCGTATTCCGTATTCATGCCACCAAAAGAAGCTGATGATTTTACGCAAGAAATCAGCGGGGAATTCGGCGGCATCGGCGCGGAAATAGGAATCCGCAACGAACAGCTGGTAGTCGTCGCTCCGCTCAAGAATACGCCGGCCGATCGCGCAGGACTCAAGCCGGGTGATGCGATCATAAAAATAGACAACTCGAGTACTGAAGGATTGTCGACCGAAAACGCAGTAAAGAAGATCCGCGGACTAAAAGGAACAAAGGTGACCCTGTCAATCTTCCGTGAAGGTTGGCCCGATACAAAGGATATCGAGATCACGCGCGACGTGATCCAAATCCCAACGCTTGATTGGAAGATGCTCAATGACGCAGGGAAGGAAGACACTAATGGGAAGATCTTATACATTCAGCTTTATAATTTTTACGAAAAGGCTCCGTTGCTATTCTATCAGGCGCTCGTAGAAGCAGTGGAAAAGGATCCACAAGGAGTCATTCTTGATTTGCGTAATAATCCAGGAGGCTATCTCGATGCATCGGTCAATATCGCAGGATGGTTTATGGAGCGTGGAAGTGTTGTAGTAACGGAAAAATTCCGATCCGAAGACAACGGTCACACTGAATTCAAGGCACAAGGTATGCCGATATTCAAGGACGTTCCGACGGTGGTTCTGATCAACGAAGGATCGGCTTCCGCATCAGAAATCCTTGCGGGAGCGCTCAAGGACAACAACGGCACCAAGCTCGTTGGAAAGAAAAGCTTTGGAAAGGGGAGCGTGCAGGAATTAATCCCACTCAAAGCTAATGCACTGGTAAAAATCACGATCGCCCATTGGCTCACGCCTAATGGCACGATCATCGACAAGAACGGCATTACACCCGACGTAGAAGTAAGTCTAACTGAAGAAGATCTCAAGAACGAAAGAGATCCACAACTCACAAAGGCAGTCGAAACACTTAATGCAGAATTGAAATAAGCATAAGAATTGCTATTCCCGCGCATTGCCTTGCTATAGCTTCATGCGAAAGCAGGAAGGCGGAAATCCAGTTCCGTAAAATTTTATGAAGGTAATATTATTGCAGGATATTAAGGGTATAGGAAAAAAGGGAGAAGTAAAAAACGTCTCCGACGGTCACGCAAAAAATATGCTCATTCCAAAGGGGCTGGTTAAGATTGCCACAGGACATGAAACACATATCTTGCAAGTACAGAAGGAAAGCAAGGCAAAACAACAACAGACACTGGAAGCAGAGTTGCATGCATTGGCAAAGACACTGGCCGATGACGCATTCATCTTTATCACAAAGGTAGGAAAGAATGGGGAAGTATTCGGCTCGGTAACCAAGCACGAGATCGAGGAAGCGGTCAAGGCGAAGCTTTCTCCTCTGGCAAAAGCGCATGCGGTGATTAAAGTAGATCTTGAAAAACAGATCAAAACACTTGGCGCACATGCAATAAAAATAAGCTTTGGTCACAGTATCAACGGCACGATAACCGTCACACTCAATCCAGAAAAATAGCCAACAAAAAATGCCTCGCCGTATCGGCGAGGCATTTGTCATAAAAAGTAATGCGGCGGCTTACCTATGGGGATACCCATATCCTGTCCAGGGACGCGCCGAGAGATCAACAGCGCCACAGCAACACCCCAATTTACCGCACGAACACTTTGTCCTCGGAGCAGGCTGAGTGCGGATAAAAACCATCTTTCCTCCACGCTTAATTCGCATAAGCATATCAGACTACCTCCTTCTGGCGAATCGGGGATTCACTGACACGTGAGCAGCTGCTTCCTCGCTGACGTCAGCGATATCATCGAGGTCAAGATTGATATTGAACGAAGGGAATCCCAATCGCTCTGCCAAGCCACCCGGTATCGAAAACATTTTCAAACCTCCTCACTAAGAATGACGAATGATAAAGAATCTACCCCCAGTATATAAGCCTATCCAACAAAAAGTCAAAAATACCTCGAGCACATTCCGTAAGCTGGAGATTGACAAAATAACAGGTATGTGCAATTTTGTTTTCAGTACACCATACTAAAAGGATAGGGAGGGGATGGCGATGAGAACAATAATTTTGATGGCAATCTTGCTGGTAAGTATACCTGTTTCAGGTTTTGCCTTAGCTGCGGCTGATCAGGAATTGTCCTTTCAGCGGGTAAAAAACGCCGTAGTGGTGAGCCAAGGCGAAAGAGTGATCGAGATGATCAACGATGTTCCAAAGGACCTGCCTCTGGCAACAGCCTACCGACTGAAGCAATTCGGAAAAGGAGCAAGCTGGACCGGCAAAGAAGTTGCGATAGATCTACAATTCGGATTACCGCTCAGGCAGATAACGGAAATAACCGAAATCACCTACAGCTATCAAGATGGGCGTTTCATCCCGAAGCTCAAGGAGCCGCAGCGATCGGATCGCCCGGAGTGGTTCATCACCATGTTAATCCTGATTTCCATGCCCGTGTTCCTGCTATTTTCGATATTCTGCGAAACCCTGAAATCGATCATGTTATGCGGAGCCACCACCTGCGCGGTCTTTGGGTATGTTCTTATCAGTGGCTTATCGTTTCTAGGAGAACAGGCGACCGTAAGTGGCCTTACCTTCTTAATGGAGGTGCTGGGGGTGGCCCTCGTTGCGCGGTTGCTTGTGTTTCTCTACGTAAAGTACGGAAGGCGACCGGATTCCTCACGAGAAGAAATTCAGCCGATGTCATCGTAAATCGGCATAACTAAAAAACATCCCGTAGACACAGAAAGAGCTGCAACGCCGCAGCTCTTTTTTTACGGTAGCAACATAAAAAAAATGATTATGTTCCACGTGGCAAGCGGCATGAAAAATAAAGGGCCGGATGACAACGCGCACACGAAAAATAAAATCTGCTGCGCAATGAAGGCAAAAAAAATTCTTGAATCGCATTCGCACCTGCGAGCATGTAAAAACGGCGTGAAGATAGGCGAAGAAAATCTCCCCGCATTCCAATGCGAGTTGTAAAAATAAAGTATAAATGAACGAAGAAAAATTCTCGTATTCGATGTTGCGATCATATAAAAACAAGGATTAAATAGACAAAGAAAACCTCCTCACATCCGGGCGCGAGCTGTAAAAAAGCGACCAGAATGAACGCAAAAAATTCCCACAGAATCCGAGGTGCGGGGACCCGTTGATAAACGGGCGCACCCTCGGACTTCGTAAGGAATTTTTAAAGGCATTCCGCTTTTTTATTTCGCTCGCAGGCTTTTTGGTACTTTTTCCAGAAAAAGTACAGAAAACGTTTTTTAAGAAAATGAAGACACAAAAATCCGCCCATCAACTGAAAGGCGGATTTTTCATAATATCACATTATGCCTCGACAACAGTCTTCGGAACAATGGTCAAAACTTTTACGCTTCGCTTGTTTCCGTCAAACTTAATCTTGGTGCGTGACAAGAACTGAAGGGTTCCCGGGATCATCGCGTACAAGGTGTCATCCTTTGCGCGGGCAACATTGAGACCCGGCAAATATTTAGTTCCACGCTGGCGGATCAAGATCTCACCTGCGCCGACAGTCTGGCCGTGCTGTCGCTTTACTCCTAATCGTTGTGCCTGGGAGTCTCGGCCATTTTTAGTAGACCCCTTGGCTTTGGTATGTGCCATATATCCTGAGAGAAAAAAGGATCATAAGGCGGTTCAGAGTCGTGCGCCGTATGATCAATATCTGTATTACTTTTGTTACACCCCAGTATACCGTATAATAAAACATTCTGTCAACGGGGCAGAAGGCCACAGCAAGAAGACGTAAACCGCATAGAATAAAGGCATATGACCATTAACGACCAGGTTTTTTACTACAAAACAACCGTTGGACAGCACAAACAAAAAATCGCCGTCGCTGGACTCTTGATTCTGGCAACTACGTTAAGCTTCGCACTTGGCGTTATTATCGGGAAGGATGGGGAGCGAGCCCCGATCATCATTAACCGGTGCGAATTGACGCAGCGGTAAGTTTATCGATAGACTAAAGGCAGAACAATGACAATTTCTCTAGGGAGGTGCGCGAATGAGTACCGATTCGACAGATACAGAACGCAGAGGCGCAAGTCCAACCGAGGTTATAAAAAGCTGCATTGAAACCCTTTTGGAATCACTCGAGGCTCGCATTGCCGATAGGCCATACGATGACCCTGATGAAACCATTGGCAATGTGCGAATCATTGTGGATAAGTACGGTATCATCGGAGCACGCGTAAAACAACAGGGGTAACAGAAAAAAGTAGGCACATTCGTCATGTGCGTGGGTACGGCGACCGAAGGGTATGATATGGAAGTCCTATTGGCGGAATACGCATGCAATCAAAACCTGATAGCCATGATAATCAAGGTGCTTGACCAAAAATACGCCGACCCGGATTGGGAGGGGGATCTCGATATCGTAACGGAAGAAGTTGCAGAGGTATTTATCAAGGCGATTGTCATCACACAAGGCTCGCCAATACATACGCATCTCCATCGAGCAACTCGATCGACCTTTTGCTAAAGAAAGGAGGCGACCACATGGTATTCGAATTGGGACCAATGGGAAGGGGATACGTGGCAGATCTATTTGCCGTAGAGATCATTGCATTCCTCGTTAGGGTAATGGAAAAAGAGGTTTCCGAAACGGGAGCGTTAAGCGAGATATCCATCCTGACGGGCGGGCAGACAATGGCACGCACGCTCGAGCGAGCAGACAAAAAGTTTTCTGAAAAACATCTATACATCGTTGCGCGTAATGTGTGCGACGCAGTGACGGTACATAATGCGCTACTACGGTGGGGTGGTAATGCACAAAGACTCCAAGAAACGCTCAAGATCCTCGACTCCGATTTCATACACCCTTGCTGGAGCGGACCGGAACTGGATTTCTTCGCGCATGACATTGCCGATATGATCCTCGCATTGGCACTCATCCTACCGGACGACCTCCCGCGTAATGCATTCCGCGGGAGAACCTCATGGATCGAATCGTAAGCAAAAACACAGGAGCCTCTAGGCTCCTTTTTTGAGATATTGACAAATTGTGATTAAAGTGTTTATATAAATCCAGAAGATTTCAAATTATGTAGCGAAGGAGCGAGGAAATGGCAGAACAAGCAGATGGAAGAAGATTCGGAGCGTATGGTATGGTCCTCGCTCCGGAGGGGATCGTGTTCATCGAAAAGCCGGGAAAGGGGCGTGGCCTCGAATTCCCGGGCGGACACGGGGAGCCCGAAGACGACTCACTCGAGGAGTGCTTCGAGCGGGAGCTTAACGAGGAGACCGGGGTACATGTTGCACCCGAGAACATGCGACTCATCGACAAGCCTAGAGTACTACCGACACACACCTCGGGGATCTTCCTGGCGCAGATAGCACGCCTCCCAAAAACGCTCAAGAAGCAAAACGAGGACGAGGCTGGGAGAGTGACTGAAATCGTCCACGTTCTCACGTTGAAAAAGGTGCGGTCGATGCGGTCAAGAATTTTCCCCCCACACCTCCGCTACCTGGATATGGCCCTCAAAATGCTCGATTTGAGCAAGTTCGAAAAGAACTGAGAGAGCTAGTCAAATTAAAAGGCCCGCACACGCGGGCCTTCTTTTTTCTTATTCCCTATTCCTTTTTCCTACGTTCCTTCTCACAAATATCCGATCTGACGTAACCAATAATCATTTTCCCATTCCCAAAGTTTCTTTGCAGCAAGGAATGCCTTGTAGTCATTCTGCCAATACGGAAATTCCTTCAACTCAATAGAACCCTTCATCTCGGACCATTCGTGCTCGCATTTCGGATCGCCTTTACCAAACCCGGCGCGCACCTTATCACGCCCGCCTTTCTGTCGCAGCGATGCGCCACACTTGCTGCATTCTTTTGCCTGATCAATACGTAAGATCCATCGGGTTTGCAACTTCGGAAATTGTTTTTCAAGTGCGCCCATATACGCGGCTGTCTGCAAGTTGTAGTCGCGATAGATTGACTGAGACGTTTTGATGTCCAATACACCATAGTTACCATTGATCAACGCTAATGCATCGATGGTTCCGGTATACCGCTCGCCATGGTTAATAATGCGTCGTTCGATGAAATCAGCTGATGTATGAATCGGTGTATGGTCGATAAAGGAGACAAACGCGTCAACTGCCGGCTGAATCAAAGGATCAATAGAAGGGGATTGACCAAGCAAAATTGCCTGACATGCCTCATGCACCATAGTCCCTTCCGAAGCGGATTTTTCTTTGATTATCTCACCCTCATCAAAACTACTAAGCTCTCCATAGAATTTATACAATGCAGGTTTTGATTTAATCTCCAAAATCTTTGTCACACGAGGATACCATCCGCGCTCAAGATCATAGCCAGAAACTTCCTTGAATTCTTCTCCTGTTTTGTAATACATACGGTTATAAGTTTGCAATAGTATAGCAAAATCGCCCATGTATCGAAATATTGACAAGATATAATAAATATGCTTTAATTAAACCATAACTACTGAATAGATGAGCGTGTGAAGGAGATTGCTGCACGAGGTGCTACGCGCGGGTGAGACCGCGGATTATGAAACACTACAATAAAAAGGCGCTTGTCGCGTTGATAGGGATGATAATGACTACATTATTATCCAATACCATGACCGCTATCGCTCAATACGAGATACCGAAACCAGGAGGATCGGTACAACTCCGCCCATTGACCGCCCAAGAGGATGCAAAGGTGTATTTAATACAGCAAGTAGGCGTCAAGGAGTACAAACAGTGGAATCGCGTCATTTCGGCCGAATCGGAATGGAAACAGGAGGCGATCAACCGGAAGACGGGCGACTATTGTCTCGCACAGATCAACGAAGAGTCCTGGGATGCCGTGGCGCAACGACTGGATCTTGATTATAAAAACGATTACAAAGATTGTTTGGAGCTTGCCATTATTATTCAAGAAGAGATCGGATGGTCGGCATGGAACTCATCCAAACATCGTTGGGGTAGATAAATATACCAATGTAAAACAAACAAGACCCAATCCGAAAGGAAAGGGCTTTTTTGTCCTACATTATCTGTCGCAAAATGAAGGTTTCACGACAGATAATATGGGTAGTTTATGCAATACACTAATATCCATCGATCATATGCATTACATCTTATTATGAGACCATCAAAAAATCCCCTTGAAGGCTCTATGCTTCCGCGCAGGATGATTTGCAACGCATATATACATCGCGCCGTTTTAAAATAATTTCAAACTGTAAAACAAATTTTTTGTTTTACAGTTGTTATAGCTGAGCCATAAGCCACTTGACCGCCATGAGCCCCAGCTCAAACACCTTCACAAACAGCAACCCAAGGCTCTTGAATATCATCGTCAGCGGACCGATAAGGCTTGTTTCAACGACACGCGCGATGCCTTTCGCAATGTCAAAAATTTGATTGATGAGATCTGTCATATGGATATAAGTATACCAGACAACATATCAACTCGTCATATTAAAAACATTTCGGAATAAAAATAAAAAACCTCAAAAATTAGATGAAATGCGAGGCACGGGAAAGTTGTAACAGAAAACGCACTTACGTGTACGGCGCCTGTCACAACTGGGCCCCGTAACGCCGCAGTTCGCTAATTTTTGAGGTTTTTAAAAGTTTTTATTTGGCCAAATAATCAAACGGATTTAGATCCCCTCCAAACGGCATCTTCGGTCCGCAGCTTTTCGCCGCAGGAGCTATCTTAAACGTTGGGGTCGCATACACGGTAAAATGCAGATGTGATCCGGTAGAAAATCCAGTACTACCCATATATCCGATTACATCTCCTTTTTTTACCTCTTGACCTTCACTGACCTTCCACAAGGACAAATGGGCATAGAGCGTGGTCAATCCGTTATAGTGCGTTATGGCAACAAATTTGCCATAGGCCCCTTTGCGACAATATAAGTCTTGATCAGCGACCCCGACGACTCGCCCATCAGACGCTGCATAGATCGGCGTTCCGATCGGTGCAGCGATATCGATACCATTGTGTCGCTTACTGGCATAACTACGCAATGCGAACGGCGTAGCGCCATACCCCTGCGTAAGCCTTCCTTGCGCAGGCATCATAAGCGGTCCGGTATCAACCTTTGGCAATGCACTAATGTTAATATCCTTGCGCGCTTCGGATTCCAAACGTGCGATCTCGATATCGATCTGATCTTGTTTCTTCTTCAGTTCGGTAAGCGAGTTCTGATAGATCTGCTCCTTGTTTTTGGTCTGTGCAAGTAGCTGTTGCTGATATTGTTTAGTCTGATCGAGAATAACCTTTTTGTTTTTAAAATTCTCGGTCTCGACCTCTTTCTGGTGCTTCTTTTCTTCGGCGGTCTTGAGGTGTTGATCGAGCTCGACCGTATAACCCTGTAGCTCGCGAATCTCCTGGGAAAAATTCTCTTGAAATTCGATTAGTGCCTGGATTTCACCGACGGCATCGGTAAGACTTTTACCTTTTAAAATGGACATGAGCGGTCCTTCGGAATAATCCTTTTGCTGAACCTGTCTCAACATCTCGGCAATATCCTTTTTACGGATTTCGATCCGTTCCTCCGATTCTTCAATGGTATACTGTGTATCTTGTATCTCATAGCCGAGCTTTTCAGCGGCAGTCTTACTATAGCGGATACCCAGGTCAAGTTGTTTCACGTTACTATTAATCTGTGTCAGTTCACGTTGTAACGTCTGTTTTTCACCGGCGGTCGTTTCAAGCGCACCCTGTACAGCCTTGATCTGATTGCCAAGTTCTTGCTCTTCCTGACGTTTCTTTTCGATAGCTGTCTTGATCTCTGGAGGCGTTTCCGCTCCGCGAACCACAACAAAAGAACCTGTCATGATCGTGACCAATACGTAAAGGGCTATTCCCTTGTGATATGCTCCATGCATGGACTTTACAAAAAGATGAGTTCGGGTTGTATTATAATTTCTCTATCGCAACTTCGATCCGATGGATCACTTCGGACTTTCCAAGTGCTGGCATGATCTCGAATGGTCCTGGGGATGCCTTTTTTCCGCTCAAACAAGCCCTCAAGGGCCACAGTATATCTCCCCTGCCCTTTTCTTCAGCCAGAGGCATAAGAAGCGTCTCAAGGGCATCCTTGGTAAATTGACTCTCGGGAGCGTTTCGTAAGATATCCAAAACGGCCCGCAAATGACCCTTAGTCATTGAGACATCGGCACCTTTCCATGCTAATAGATCGGCCTCGTAATCAGGCAATGCAAAAAAGAATGCAGCAGATTCGACAAAATCAGTCAGTCGCTTCAAGCGGTCTTGCTCTACTATTGCAACGCGCTCCAAAAGCGCACGCTGCGTATTCCATTCCTGCGGAATGAATGGCATCAATTCATCGACAAGGATTCCGACCGGTAGCCGCTTAATGTATTGCGCATTCAACCATTCCAATTTTTCAAGATTGAACACCCCTCCACCTTTCTGCACACGTTCGAGATCAAACTCTGCAATCAGCTCTTCGCGCGCCATAACGTCCTTATCATCAGTAGGATGCCATCCGATGAACGCCATAAAATTGACTAACGACTCAGGAAGGTATCCCTGCGCTTTAAAATCATTCAATGACGTTTCAATGTATCGCTTTGAAAGCTTGCTGCGATCGGGGGCAAGGATCAATGGCAGGTGTGCATATTCCGGAGTGGCGAAACCAAGTGCGCGTTGCACGACGATCTGCTTTGGCGTATTGGAAATATGATCCTCGCCGCGGATGACATGGGAGATCTTCATCTCATAGTCATCAACCACAACCGCAAAGTTATAGAGCGGAAGATCGAGACTGCGAGCGATAATAATATCGCCGATCAATGCGGACTGTACAGTAACGACATCACGAATAATATCATGGAACTCGATTACTCCTTCCGAAACACGCAATCGAATAACGGATGCTTCGCCGGCAGTGATACGCTGAACCTGTTCTTCTTTGGTTAGCGCACTGCAACGGCCGACATAAATAGGCGTAGTGCCCTGAGTTTGCATCGCCTGTCGATCGACATCAAGTTGTTCCTTCGTACAAAAACAATGATATGCCTTGTCTTCATCAAGAAGCTGTTGTAAATAGTGGGCGTAGATATCAAGCCGTTCAGATTGTCGATATGGACCAAAGGGGCCACCCTTATCAGGACCCTCATCCCAATCAAAACCAAGCCACCGCAGTCCGGTAACAATATCTTCCTCGAATTCCTTCGTTGATCGCTCTATGTCAGTATCTTCAATACGCAGGATGAACTTCCCCCCCATGTGCCGTGCAAAAAGCCAGTTAAATAGAGCTGTCCGGGCCGTTCCAAAATGGAGAAGACCCGTGGGTGACGGAGCAATACGCACGCGAATTTCCTGGCCGGTCTGTATATCAATCTGTGGTTCCATTGCTACAATACTTCTAAATTCGTAAAAATCTCGACTTCGTTTAGGTATTTAGTATACAACAAAACGCCGCATAATAAAAGACCGACTAAACATTAGACGGTCTTTTATTATGCGAAAAATCGCATCAAAGCGTACTTGCCTGCACGCACACTTTTCCTTCATACCCTGTAGGCAACTTAACCACCTGATTACACAGATCATCAATATTTGCGCTATTGGTCAAAATATGACCCTCTTTTTCGTAGGAGATAATCGTCGGAGCCATCCCCTTATCAATTAAGGCATCATAAAGCATGGTCGTTTGACGATGCGGCACGGTTGCATCCTCTTCGCCATTAACCAATATGACCTTCTTGTTCTTAAGATTATTTAACCGCAAGAAAATAGATGCCTGGTCGTATAACACTTTATTTTTTGCAGAAGGAGTCCCGTTAAAATGAACCTGAAATATCGAATCGGGGTCATTATTGATTAATGTCCACCAATCCGTAACGCCATTGACGGAAATCGCACCATCGAACAACGTAGGTTTGCCGGCCAACGCACGCAACGCAAGATAACCGCCATAGCTAGTACCCATAGGGTAGACCTCGCCGATCTTCATCTCCTTCTTAAGTACCGCGGTAGCATCGACAACATCTTTGACGTCCAAATTGCCTACATTACCCTTTAGGTCTGTTGCAAATTTTTTCCCGTATCCATAGCTTCCCCGATAATCAAGCTTGAGTACGAGGAAACCATTTTTACGTAAATGTTCCAATATGCCATCGTACGTTCCGTAACTATGGTACGAATGAAATGATGGGGATGTCTGTCTATGGGGGCCGCCATGCAACCACACAATCAAAGGATAGGACTTTTTCTTGTCATAGCCATCGGGTGTGTATAAAACGCCATAGCGTCCGGAAAAATTCTTTATCTTCCCCGCTCCAAGGGGAAAAGGCGAGGCAGTGATAGTCAATGGAAGCGAAGCAACGGAACGTTTCGTTATATCAAATGTATACAACGAAGGCAGCTCATTTTTCGAGCGTAGGAATATAATGTATTTACCACTCTGTTGTGGTGCGGGCCAATAAAGCACATCATCAACAAGCCCTCTAACCAATTGATCCCTAAAATCATACGAGTAGAGGGACCAGATTAATGGACTTTTGCGGTTTGCCGTAAAATATAGTAGTCCATCCGCACCAAAGAGAAAATTGTTCACCGTGAAGTCGGATTTGAACATTCGCTTACCAAGTCGTCCATTGATCCCATCAAGAAGCCAGAGCCGGGTCATATACAGGGTCTGCGTCCCCTCGCGATCGCTCAAATAAAAAAAGTGCCGCTCATCGGGAGAAAAATCAAAGGCCTTTTCTTCCTCACTCAAAAGGTCCCAATAATCATTTTTTTCCTTCCAGGTATAGGTGTGACCGCGTGCAACATCAACGAGTGTATAAACCCGATCTTTTCCACTCAGTGTGCTGGGAGAAAAATATGCGACATAATTTCCGTGAGGTGAAAAACGGATAAAGGAAGCTCCACCCACGATAGGAATGCTTTTGATGGCACTATTAGTCTGAATGTTAAAAACAACGAACTCACCATACAAGGTGACAAATAATATTTTCGTATTATCATCGCTAAAGATAGCCCGCTTTGTTTCCCCGATAAAATCAATTGTCTTTTTTGTCACATCGCCGGCCTCCAATGTATACAGGTCATACTGTTGCGTAGCGCCATACCCCTCTGAAACAAGCGCGAGTTGTCGGTCCTTCGAAAGAATATATTGCTTTTCAGTAAATTCCGGGAAAAGGTTGGGAGTGCTCGTACCCGTTTCTATACAGGTCCATTGATCAAGATCACACTGAACATAATGCGGGTCCGCTTCTCCGTACACGTCAATTGCCATAATGGATCCCCGTTGCTGAAAAACCCGTTGATATGGCACGGTAAACGCCCGTACGGAGGCAGGCAACGTTAAGGTGATAAAGAAGACGAGTAGTAATAAATGACGAAGCATAGGTAATTCGTATTATCGGCGTCCCAAATGAACAATCTCTTTGGCTAATACTTCCGCAGCCTCCGGACGGGAAAATGCCTTTGCCGCGGCTGCCATCGAGGCAAGCATTGTCGGATTAGCCAACAACCGATCTAACTGATCAAGGAAGATATTTCGGGTCAGATTAGATTCTTCGATGGTGATCGCGGCTCCAGTCGCGGCATATTCGAATGCGTTCTTTACCTGGTCGCGCGATATCTCTTGCGGCAAAGGAATAAGGATGGCTGGACGGCCCATGGCTGCAATCTCAAAAATCGACCCACTCCCCGCCCGAGAGATCACGATGTCGGCAGCACAATAGGCATCCTTTATATCTTCTTCAAAATACGGAACAGCCCGATACGCATGCTGATACATGTTTGAATACTTTTTCATAACAAGCGCAAGATCACCTTTTACGGAGCCAATATTGTTGACCCCTGTTTGATGCAAAACTTGAATATTGCGCGTAAGTAAATCTTCTGCAATTGAAAGAAGGAATTCGTTGATGCGCACAGCCCCCTGAGACCCCCCGATAACAACCAGGAGGGGCTTTGCAGGATCAAAATCCATGATGCGTTTTACAGTCGCGCGATCAGTCGTATCAAAAGAGGTTAAGAAAAAATTACGAATAGGATTGCCGATCAACGCGATCTTTTGCTCAATGGCAGCCCGCGCAACATCGCTAGCAGGAGTACCGACAAACGACTCTTTTGCGGTCGCATAGGCAATTGCAATACGTTTGGCAAAACGGGCAGAAGCAAGGTTAGTAAGACCCGCAACAGAATCGGATTCATGAATGATGATCGGGATACGATAGAAGGCACATGCCAATACAACAGGCAATGCCCCCGGTCCTCCTTTTGAAAAGAGGACGTCAGGCATGATCCAATACACGCGCCAAAGCGCCTGTATAATAGCAACGATTAAAAGCGGAAGTTCGATAATATTACGGATGATCGCTCCACGACGCATCTTTACGGAAGCAACACGGGAAACAGTAATCCCCTTAGAAGTAAGCTCCTGCGCATACATTCCCGGCACGCCAAGGTAAAAAAACTCAAGTGATGGAATGCCTCTCGACTGTGCCACAATAGGCAATTTCTCGGCGACGGATATAAGAGGCATGATGTGCCCCCCGGTAACTCCCCCGGTAAAAAGTATTCTCATATAGATTCAGTATACATCATGTTGACAATATTATAAAAATATGGTAAATATATTACAGTATTTTGATCTATATCCTACTTTTATAGGAGGCGCGCAATGAAACCTTGGAAGCTCCGCATGCTGATGCTCGCTGGAATCGGAACGGTTATTGCTGCCATGACCTCATTCTTTCTCTGGAATCCTATCGGATTATCGGTAGTTGGCGTCATTACGGGATTGATCATTATCATATTCCCGAACGTCCCTTGGTTTCTCCCCCCGATTATCGTATGGCTGTTAGTTTTTACGGCGATTGCCGTGATGATAACAGTCACCTTGCGAAAATCAGGGACGCGACTAGTTTAGGTAAATAACGATTTAATCCCCGCCTACGGCGGGGATTTTTTACTATCGTTATTAGTTATTGGTTGTAGGTAGTAGGTTATTATGCATGCTTCGATATATTGACGACAACCCCCATCATGGTAAGAAAAATAGCGAGCGCAGTTCCTCCATAACTAATAAATGGCAATGGAACACCCGTTAAGGGCAAGATGCCAGAAATGGCTCCGATATTGATAAACGTTTGAATCGCAACGACGGAAATAATACCAATCACCGCAAGTTGTCCAAACTTATCCTTACATCGGCTAGCAATAAGAAGCCCCCGTGTAAATAGCAGGATATAGAGGGAGATAAGGAGTATCGAGCCGGCAAAACCAAGCTCCTCGGCAACAACGGCAAAGATCGAATCCCCTATCGGTTCAGGGAGAAATTTGTACTTTGTCGTAGATTGACCAAATCCAACCCCCATGGCGCCGCCCGAACCGATGGCGATTTTCGCCTGTTCCAAATGATATCCTTTCCCAAGGACATCAACCTTGTCTTGTCGAAAATAATTCTTGACACGTTCCATGCGATACGGGGTTATCGCGACCAACATCGCAAGCGCAACGAACCCAAGCACAACCGTCATGGCAATATATTTAAATTTTGCGCCGCTCATGAAATAAACAATTAAACTGGCCATCATAATGACGGCAACCGTCGTAGTGGCTGGTTGTAATACAATAAGTAATGCAATAAACCCTGAGATCGAAAGGAATGGCAAATATCCTTCAGTGAAGCTCGTTTGTCGTTTAGTCCGCTTACCACTCAGCCATGCGGCCATGTAAATGATAAAAGTAAGCTTCAGCAATTCTGCAGGTTGCAATGAAACAGGACCAATATTAATCCACCGCGTCGCCCCGCCCGAATGCATACCAAGCGGGGTAAATACCAACAAAAGCATGCCAACACTCACGAGAAGCAAATATAACGCCATAGTTTGCCATCGTTTGTAGTACAAGAACGACGCGAATAAAAACCCGGCGATCCCCGGCAAAAGACCATAGTAGATCTGATGCTTCAGATAAAAAAAAGTGTCATCAAACTTAATCTTTCCCAGGTCCGAGGAAGCACTAGAAAGCATAAGGATCCCAAAAACGACAAGGATGCCAAGGGTCCATAAAAAAACATGATCCGGGGCATGCCCACCCCTTCGATTGTTGAATAGTTTATTCATGTGCATGATCCAATACCCTACCTTTTAAATTATCCGTGGAAACGCCATCGCGAATCGCGATGAAACCGTTCACAAAAACCGTCTCAATTGTTGTGTCGCGGAAAAGGACGAGATCAGCAAAGTATCCTTCGCGAATGGATCCGCGCGCTGAAATGCCTAACCGCTGAGCGGGGATACTAGTAATCTTACGTATGGCTGCTTCGATTGATAACGCCTTATCGGTTGCAACCATACGCAAAAAGGTAGGTATTGCATCGGCGAACAAATTGCCGTGACGAGACTGTATGCGCTGTGATTCAAAGCTTGCGCCTGACGACACAATCAAAGAACGATCACGGGCAAGTGCGCGATTGAACTCCTGCAGCGAAAGATTATCATACACAAGTGTCGCTCGCAGCTTGGTCATACGCATAAGGGCAAATAATGTTTCGGGCATAATAGTCCCCCGATCGTCTCCAAGTTCTTTAAGACTCTTCCCGACGAGATAATCAAATCCGGGAGCGTCATGAATAATAAGATTGTCCGGAATATGTTCAAGATCGGCAACAATCTTTGCTCCAAATTCAAATGATTGCAGATTATTTACGATCGCATCCATTCCGCCGCGCTGTGCCCAAACAGGCAAAAAGGCAACAATGGGGATGATCGAATACTCAAAGGGATGCATGGCAAAGTAAAGGTCGGCAACGGCGGCGTTTTCCTCTATTACATCAAGCGCTTTTTGATATGCATGCTCAAAGCCCTTCAAGGGAGAAAAATTATTCAGTTGGATCCGTGCCCCTGTTTCCTTGGAAAGGTTGATGATTTCCGTGACCGCCGGTACAATATGGTCTCCAATATCATGCGTATAAACATTGGTGTCAGAGCCACTCCTAATCTTAAAGGTCGCGAGTCCTTTATATTTTTCCACAAGTTCAAGGGCGGTTTTTATTTCCTTAGTCGGCGTCAGCGAAGAGACGGGTGACTGCAGGTCAAATGAAATACCAAATGCTCCATCTTGCAATGCCCGCTCGACCATATATTCAAATATACCTAACTCCTTCGATGTAAGGTCGCGAAAGTCGTTACCGATAATGGAATGGCGCAATGTGGAATGTCCTACCAAGGTGCCAAAATTGACCCCGAGAGGACGTCGGGCAAGAACAGCAAAAAATTCCCGCACCGTATGCCAATCGATATTAATCCGATAAGGATCTGTCCAAAACCGTTGCAGATCAAGGGAGCCGTAAAGAAGCGGAGCAAGCGAAATACCGTCTTGACCACCGATAATCGTAGTTATCCCCTGGCGAAGAAAATGCTCCTGCCCGGGATTGGTAAAAATGGTCAAATAGCGGTCAGAATGCGTATTACTATCAATGAATCCGGGGGCAAGGTAGGCACCCATGCCATCGATAATGGTATCTGCCTGATACCGGGGAAACGAACCGATGGCGGCGATCTTCTCGTTCTTAATAAGTACATCGGCCTTGACGGCAGGCTGGCCGGATCCGTCAATTAGTAGAATATTTTTAATAAGTGTTGTCATCGCAAAAAATAAAAACAGACATTGATCGCATGTATGCATACAGTATACGCCATGTGACAGCAATTTTCCAAAACAGTGTTTACTCAACCAACGCATATTTCGGACAAAAGATTAGCGTCATAGCAGGCGATACTATTTGCCACCACATTCACCCTTCCCGGTTCTTGGAAAAAGACATGCGAGCGAAAACATACACCATAGTAGCGGAACATAGTTATCATCCCGTGCTCCGACACGGGATCCAGAGTTTTTGCACCCGTGATGTTACCCTATAGGACTCTGGATTCAGGCTCGTGGGTCGGAATGGCAATGCGTATGTCATCCCGTGCCACGACACGGGATCCAGGTTCACAACCCTAAAACTATGTTTGACAACAAAAAAATGCTGTGTTTAAATAATAACAGCACCAAACCACGCTCACAGAGGAGGAGTCATGCTCGGATTGCGCGACACCAGGATAGAAATAAGGGGAGGAACGATCCATAGTCGTTGGGGGTTTATCCCTAATATCACATCACTCAAGGAAGAGCGCCCAAGCAAAAAAATACCGGGAAGCACCAAGAAGGCGGCAATATACCGTTACCGCCGCTTCCCCCAACTCAACCGGGACCAGAAATAAAGTCTCTTCCCTGTATCAAAAAGCTCGCTTGCGCGGGCTTTTTTTCTTTACAAAAATTTGTGAATAGGCCACGTGATTGCCTCAAACAACTTACGAAACCAGGAACGTTTTTTCCAGTCCGAAAAGATCACTTCCCGTGACCGGTTGAGATCTTCCATGAAGTGCCCTCTTAATTCCGATACAAACGTGTGGTTCGTACCGACCAGATTCGCCTCATAGTTAAGGAGTAGGCTCAAGCTATCCAGATTTGCACTCCCCACCGACGCCCAATCATCGTCGATGATGACAGTTTTTGCATGTAGCACATGATCGCGATACAGATAGATCCGTACCCCCGCCTTGAGCATAATCCAAAAATACGATTGCGTTGCAATGTCGACGATCGGATGGTCTGATGCATTAGGAACGATCAAGCGAACATCCACCCCTCTGCGCGCCGCAAGCCGCAGTACACGCACAAGGCGCAGATCAGGAATAAAATACGGCGTAGTCAAGTAAACGCACGTGTGCGCATTTCTGATCACATCGATCAGGCTATGGTAAATGAATCGCTGATGAAATCGGGGCGAATTAGTGAGAAAATAAAAATATTTCGTAAGCGCCTGTGGCTTGCTAGTCTGCTGCTCTGCACTAAAAAATGGCTTATTAAAACGAAAGAACTTTCCCTCTTTAGTGCGATTCCACATCTGATCAAACACGTAATCCAGTTCATGGATCACCGGCCCCTCGATACGAACCTGTGTATCGCGCCAATTATGCATGCGCTGATGCACGCCGACACCACCAATGTATCCCACATGGGAATCAATGACCAATACCTTTCGATGATCCCGGAAAAACCATGACGAATAGTTATTAATGCGCCACGGCTTGATGGGATTAAAAAAGAGCACTTCGATGCCGCTCGCAAGCAATCGCTTTACGCGTGCGGAATTATAAAGATTAGAACTGCCCGCGGCATCGCACAACAAACGAACACGGACACCTTCCCTCGCCTTCTGTTCAAATATCCGAATAAATCGATCCCCTATCGCGTCATGCTCAAAGATGTATTGCTCCATGTCGATGGAAACCTGCGCATTGCGACAGTCATCAAGCATGCATTCCCACGCATCGTGCGCATGCAAAAAAAATTTCCATTGATTTGTACGCACAAATTCGGACATACTAAAGAATTTCCCTACCCTATTCGCATTCTATCATAGGTTATGAGTTATTAGTTGTAGATTATTTACCAGTATACATCAAAAGGACGTTAGGTTCGAATCCATAACCGCCAGCAAAAGTTAAAAAAATAAATCCCCTTTATTAGAGGGGATTCTCGTATTAGAAAAATACGAATAAGAGCGGACGTCAGAACCACGATAGCATGATCCACTGCGAAATATCGAGATGGTATGGCTTAATGATTGCCGAAATGAATACAGCAGCCATGAGGCCCGTTAAGGCTCCACCCGCTGCAATCCCGCCCCATGCTCCTGGACAGAGCCTATGTTTACCAGCCTTCTCATCTCTCTTTCCGAAATATGCTCCTAACAGCGCTCCGATGACTACTAAGGCAAGATACACTATCATATTGCTCTCCCTTTATTTCGCTCTAAGATATTATAAATAAATTCTATATATTTTATACTATATCTATATAAATTTGTCAATTTTTACTTAGGTACATTCAACCTATAATTGCAACACCTTGCTCTATCAAAAAGGTTCCAACATAGTCCATGACCCCCAGCCCGAGATAAAATAAGTTTGGTACCTTTTACTAAGAAAATAGCCTCTGGGTTAAGGGGGGCTGGTACCTTTTATTGTGATTATTTGTGCTATACTATTTATCAATAAATAATAACAATCATCACTATGGATAACGAAGAAGACGATATAATAATAAAAGATGCATATGGAAATATTCTTGCGAACGGTGATGCGGTTATTTTGGTCAAAGACCTAAAGGTGAAGGGCTCGACTGTGACGCTGAAAAAAGGTACGAAGATCAAGAACATTCGGCTTACTGATGACGAAGCAGAGATTGAATGCAATTCTGATGTAGTAAAGGGGCTCGTATTGCGGACCGAATTTGTGAAGAAAGCATAAACTTTTAGGACCAAAGGGGTTAGCGAATTTGGAGGTCAAATCTATAAATTTCAAGTAAGCGAAGCGACGAAGCAGTTTGTAAGAAATGTTGTTGCGAGATTGAAATAGGGTTAGCCATTTTTTATTTCGAGTGCTAAAAAAGTTCCAACTTCGTCCCATAGCGCCATAGGTAATAAAAAGAAACCTTGCGTGCAAGGCTTCAAATCTGCCTTTATATTTTGTATGATTTTATATTTCCCTTTTTATCATATTTTATATAAATGGCACTGTTACAAACGACAGTGTCGTAATCCTCTCTCGACACTAGTACCTTCCCCGTAGACAATCCTTCGTTGTGAGTGAAGAAAATGGCAAACCTTGAGCAGGCTAAGCCTCTCGCCCGTGGGGAGTCTTGTGCCTCACAAAAATCTCCTCTTACTGGAATTTCAAATGCCTTCCTTGTAACCACTCCTTTAAGTTTGGTTTCCTTGAGACATCTTCTAGTGGAAGACCAGAAGCTTAGTAGAAAGTTTTTCATGTTCCTTCTCCTTTCACTCTATAATTGGACGTCAATGATGCTATTTTTAGCAAAACACACTTTTTGTTTAGTGTCAAATTTTATGGTAGTACATTCAACCTTCAAGGGCAACTCATTTTATGAAAAAAGCCTAGGCATAACCCATAACAGCCAGCCATAAAAATAAACTCTTATTTGCAAGGCTTATTTTTATACCCACATTTCACTTTAGAACCAACTCTTGATTAAAATAAAAGACCCCGCAAATTCGCAAGGTCGTGAAACAATAATTGCGCTACCGCCACGAGGGCCCGAAGCGTCGGTAAGCTGTAACTCAGATCAGCTGAGTCCTTAACTCTTTAATTACCTTAGCTTTCGGTCTGGGTTTCAATATCAGCCCATTTAGTCCCCTTTGACCTTACAGTCATCCGTCTTCCACACGATAGAAACTCACTAAGAATACGGTAGTTTTTGATATAGTCGATTCGTTCCCGACCAAACAAAGGGAGGCCTTCACGCAATCACAATCAATTTACTATCTTAAGTCTAAAGAACAGTTACCCCACCTGTCAAGAGTACTAAAAAAAGTTCCGATATAATTCACGACAACCAGTCACGTATAATAAAGCGATTAATAGGTCGGATACCTTTAAGCAGAGCGTAGCTAACCCTTTACCGCTTACGTCACCATAAGAAATATTGAGAGCAAAACAATAGCCATTCACCAGTATGTAAAGAAAAATCGCCCGAAGGCGATTTTTGATTACCGTTGACTAACTCAAGCGGGTCAACTTATATCAGGTTAGCGATCCTGGCGGCTATTGTCGCAATGCCAATTTTACTCGTATCTTCACAGTTGCCGGAGATTATCGGAGGCAATCCAGCCTCTTCTTATACCTCCTTTGCTATCTTTAATGCCAGTACCATCTTTTTCTTTGCTTGACCTACTTCCATCACGACCTCCTTTTTTTACTACTATGTTTTGTTTGTTCTGAATAATTCATAACGTATGAATATGTATACAGGGTGTTTTAATATTTATTCGCCAATAGAAAGATTCTAAAAATAGGTTCATTCCGCCATTCACATTAACATAATGATCGCCTTTCGGCGATCATCATGTTAACTAATTTTAACCTTCTCAATAAATTCCTTTATTCCCCGCAACCAGCCTCCGGTAAAATAACGTTCGGGAACAAATGTGTCCAGAGATACCCATTCGTATTGCTCATGATTTCCTCCCAAAACGATCTCCCCGCCACGATACGTTGCACGATACCCAACAGCGAAGATCCTTCGCTTTTCCCGCTCTCCGGAAGGTAGTAATTCATCCCGCTCATGGCGCATAAAAATCACAGGATCACCTAGATCATATCGAACCGATTCACCAAGCTCCTCAAGCATCTTTCGCTCAATAACAGCTTCAAGGGGCGTTACAAAATCCATTTCCCGCAACCTCCCGCCGGGTATATCCCAAGCATCGAAGCGATCTTTGGTAATTAATAACCTCCCCTCTTGATCCTGTAAAAATACTTTTACCGCAACAAAATAAAGATCTTTATTGATTGTCATAATAGTATCGAATGAAAATAATCTTTCAATTTGGATGAGGTGCGAGGTGCGGGAAGATTGTCGAGGAAGTCGTACTTACGCGTACGACGACCGAGACAATCGGGGCCCGCAACAAAGCAATTCGCCAAATTGAAAGATTATTAAATTATGCAGTATGTAACTCCTTCCCACCATGACACTTCTTGAATTTCTTTCCCGATCCGCAATAGCATAGATCGTTGCGGCCAATCTTGCCCGACATATCCTCGACAACGGAAGTATCCAATGCGATTACCGGAGACTCCGTAGTTGTTGCAAGCTGTGGCAATATCTTCCAAATGTTATAGAAGATCCAATCATCGTAATTACGGATCAGATCTTGAAACAAGTGATAGCTCTCGCGTCGATATTCGACCAACGGATCATGCTGCGCATAGGCGCGCATGCGGACGGATTCGCGAAGATCCTCAAGATTTTCAAGGTGACCCATCCATAATCGATCAATAATCGAAAGTAACCGCATACGCACATCCATTTCCCCCGCCGGTTCAATCAGGCGCTCAATCTTAGCGTTTAAATATTCCTTTAGATTATCAATATCCTTAATCTCGTCAGTGGTGACAATCTCGGCATTGGTCAAAATCTCTTCCAATGCAGGGCGTTCTATCGCCTGTGCCGCAAGTAGATCATAGACCTTGCTAACCGTATCAATAGCAGCCTGCTTTGCAGTACCACCAAGCACCTCCTGACGTTGTCTGTACAGTAATGAACGCTGCTTGTTGAGTACGTCATCGTATTCGAGCAAATGCTTGCGCGCATCGAAATTTAATCCTTCAACCTTTTTTTGTGCCTCGTTGACGACGCGAGAAATGATCTTGGATTCGATCGGCTCCCCCTCGGGAAATTTCAACGTCTCCATAAATCCTTTTACCCGATCCCCTCCAAAGATGCGAAGCAAATCATCTTCCAATGAAAGATAAAAATGAGAAGAGCCTGGATCGCCTTGACGCCCTGAGCGCCCCTGAAGCTGGTTGTCAATACGACGTGCTTCATGCCGCTCGGTACCGATTACATGCAAACCTCCCAATGCACGTACCTGCTCCCCTTCTTCAACGGTTGGCGGATTACCTCCCAAGATAATATCAACGCCACGTCCTGCCATGTTGGTGGCGACTGTAACAGCCTTCAAACGCCCCGCCTGGGCAATAATCTCTCCTTCGCGCTCATGGTTCTTTGCATTAAGTAACTGATGAGGCACATGTGCCTGAGCGAGTAAATGTGAAACCAACTCATTATTCTCAATGGAAGCAGTACCAACGAGAACCGGCTGTCCTTCGGCATACCGCTGCTTAATATCGGCAACAACCGCATGATACTTCTCCACCTTCGTCTTAAAGATAACATCACTCATGTCCTTGCGCATAGGCGGCTTGTTCGTCGGAATGCTCACGACCTCAAGATCATATACTTTATGGAATTCCTCAGCCGATGTCTGGGCCGTTCCGGTCATACCTCCGATGCGCTCATAGAGACGGAAATAATTCTGCAACGTAATCTGCGCATACGTCTTTGACTCCTGCTGAATCTGTACTCCTTCCTTTGCTTCGATTGCCTGATGTAATCCGCCCGAATAACGGCGTCCTGGCATCATGCGCCCGGTAAACTCATCAACGATAATAACTTCACCTCCCTTGATCACATACTGCTTATCCTTATGAAATAAGGTCTGCGCCTTCAATGACTCCTCCAAATAATGGACGAGCTGGAAATTTTCCGGATTATAAATATTCTTAATACTAAGCGCATTTTCAACCTTAGAGATGCCACTATCATTAATGGAAACGCTACGGGCCTTTTCATCAATCTCGTAGTCTTCCTTGGAAAGCATCGTCGCAATACGCGCAAAAATCTTATAGTATTCACTCGATTCGGTGTCGGGTGCGGCAATGATCAGCGGCGTCCGTGCTTCATCGATCAAAATGCTATCAACTTCGTCGATGATTGCGTAATGATGTCCGCGTTGTACCTGGTCTTCAGCCCGATAAGCCAGGTTGTCGCGCAAATAATCAAATCCAAATTCATGATTTGTACCATAGAGAATATCAAGCTGATACGCCTCTTTACGAGAAATGGGCCGCAAAAATTCCTGAACCACCTTAAAGCTTCCCAAGGTGTCACGCGTTTCATCGGCCTCCGCTGCCGCTTCTGCCAAATCTTCCTTCGGCGCAACAAACGATGGATCATATACGAAAGCGGCATCATGCGTAAGGCAACCAACGGTCATGCCTAATGCCTGATAAATTTGCCCCATCCACACGGCATCACGACGTGCCAAATAATCGTTCACAGTAACAACATGCACACCCTTTCCAGTCAATGCATTGAGGTAAACCGGGGCGGTTGCCATAAGGGTCTTCCCTTCTCCGGTTCGCATCTCGGCAATCTTTCCCTGATGAAGCACCCGGGTACGCAATGCACTACTACGCTCCCGCAATGCATCCACAGAAAGCTGTTTTACGTCTCCCTCCCATTCGGCGACCTCGGCGACTATAGGGTCGAAGTCGTATTTTCCAAAAATTGTTTTCAAAAAGTCGAACATAAATGCGTTTACTATTATTCTCGTCCACCGATTGACGGAGGAATCTATACATGCGTATCTTTCTTATGCGGAAATGAATACAGGAAGCATTAACTGCTCCCCGCATTTCGCCTACGAGCTATATTACTTACACTTCCCCTCGCTGGGCGTCGGAGATGGGCTTTTCGACATGCAGATCTTTAAATTTTTGGATCTCTGCTTTGAGAATATCCTTCACTTCATCGATCGTCGCATACATCTCTTCCCCATCACGCGATGCGCGAATCACTTCCCCTGCGATCTGCAAATTGACTTCAACACTAAAGACATCCCCGTGACGATGGTGCTGTGTAGTGCGCGCAAGCTCGACACGCGCGACAGCAGAACCCTCCTCCTCAAAACGTCCAATGTATTTTTCCAATCCCCCGATACGCTCCTCGACATACTGAGTCAATGCCTCAGTAAGCTCGACCTGCGTTGTTTTTATAATGATTTGCATGCAATTGACAAAACGATCGAATTAGGACGAAGTACATGCGCATGCCGACTAGCATCGCCACATGACTCCCAAAATACGAAGGTTTTGATGGTTAATTCCCCTTTCCTATATATCAGAATACTACCATAAAAAAACCGCCCTGGAAAGACTCCAGGGCGATCTTTAAAAAGATTTATTTCTTCTTTGCAACTTTCTTGGCAACTTTCTTTTTAGCTACCTTCTTAACGGCCTTCTTCACTACCTTCTTAACGGCCTTCTTCACTGCCTTTTTGGCTACCTTCTTAACGGCCTTCTTCACTGCCTTTTTGGCGGCTTTCTTTACTGCCATAGTGATGTTGTAATTTCATGAATGCATCGAGATGCATAAATGAAAAATATTATTTGTTTTTATATTCAAAATAAATTTGTCGACCAATCAAATATATTTTAAATCGATGACCAAGCAATAAAAAAAATAAATAAAAGATAAAAATATTTTTTACTTTTGTTTATTTTAATTATTTTTTTTAAAAAAATAAAAAAATTCATGCAACGCATGAATTTTTTTCGTTATTTATTTTTAAATACGATAAATTTATATCCCACGAAATTCCATAGGAGGCCTAGTACTGTTCCTGTTAATGCGCCAATCGATCCCGCTTGCCCAGAAGTCAAACCTTCTAAGCCCAAGGCAAATACAAATGCAACGGAAGATACGGCAACATTGATAACGAACCCAACGATACTAATAATGAAGAACTGAAGATATTCAGCCTTTGTCTTCTGTGCGACACCGACGGCAAACGTCCAATACTTGTTCCATAGATAGCTATTGATATTCGCAACCACAAAGGAGATTGCCTTATACATAGTATAGATCGTAACCGTCCACGTGCCGATCATTCCAATGATATAATCCGACTCAACCCCATAGCGCGAATTGACAAAGGAAGCGATTGCCGCAAGGACACCAAGATCGACAAGTGTGTTTAATATACCAATAACACCAAACTTGCCGATCTGCCATACGGCAGGGATCTTCTTACCAAGCAAAGCTGCCACGTATAATCCCAACGGAGTACCCAGTAAAAAGAAAGGGATAATGAATATACGAATGGAATTATACAGCGATACGGTCAGCCCGGCAGACAGGGCAGGCATAGCGAGCAATCCGATAAGTAATCCTGCCACAACGCCAAGCAAATAATCTTTCTTTGTCATGATGTAATAAATGTAATGATTGTTTCAATGAGTTCAGGATGATGGGTTAGTATTGTGCTACCATGTCCTCCGGTTTCAACTAACTCCTTTTGTGCGATTACGCCATGCGGAATAGAACCCCATAGCGTTGTAATATCGGCAGCATTATCGATGACGCGATCATCATCATGCGATCCAATGATGAGGAGCTGTTTATCTTCGGTTAGTGCTTCGATAAGCGGCTTCGCCAAGATGCCATGGTAATCAAGCCCGGGAGAAAGCAACACGCATTTTTTGAGATCGCGATGGCGTACAACATATTGTAAGGCCAGGTTTGCGCCGATCGATGCTCCGATAAGGATAATTCGCTCACGTCGGGCACCGATCGCAGTAAGTAAGTCGATGGCCGCATCAATATCGCGAACACTATCCTGATGCTCGGCATCGCTAAATTCCATAAATCCTTGAGGGCCTCCGTCCGAAGACCCGTGACCGCGCAAATCGATCGCAATCCCCGCATACCCATACTGCTGCAACTGATCGGCTAACACGTTCCACGATTCCTTGGTCGCGGGCATCATATGCAAGAAAACAACCCAACCTTTTGGGTTGGGATATTTTTTACGATCGACCGGAAAATAATTCGCGGTGAGTTTTACGACATCGGAAGTAGTGAGATGCAATAATTCCATAAATGATGGGTTATCCGTTAAAACATACCCGTCATGCCGACAATGGTAATAATACCGACAATAATGACAACTGCCTTCTGGAAATTCTTTGAGATTTTCATAAACAAAACAATGTTATATTTTTATATTTTATATTAAAACTTAACTGCGACAGGTTCTCTTGCTGCCTCACTATCAAGCTGGAAGAATTCTTCCTTAATAAAATGAAACAGCCCGGCGATAAGGTTAGTCGGGAACACATGGATTCGAGTATTGTAGTCCAGGACGTTTCCATTATAGAATCGACGCGCAGCTTGAATCTTATTTTCCGTATCGGACAATTCACGCTGCAACTCCATGAAATTCGTATTGGCCTTCAACTCAGGATAGTTTTCCGAAACAGCAAACAATGTCTTTAGCGTTGAAGTCAATTCCCCTTCGGCGGCTCCCTTCTCGGTATGTCCTTGCGCGGACAACGACTGCGCACGCGCCTGGGTAACCTTCTCAAACACATCCTTTTCATGAGTCATATACCCTTTTACGGTATCAACAAGGTTAGGAATAAGGTCATACCGACGCTTCAACTGCACTTCAATATCCGACCATGCCTCTCGTACACGAAATCGGCTACGAATAAGGCCGTTAAATATGGTGATCACCCAAATAGCAAGCAGGGCGACGAGAAACAGGATAACATTAGTGGTGGTAAACATAGATAAATTATATATGATTATTAATTGGTTCTATTGTATCAGGTTATTTAATCTTTGATAACATGGTACGAACCTGTGGCAACGCTGCTTCCATGGCATCCTGTCCTCGAGCAATCAGATCCTTCGCATGAAGGAATTCTTCCCATCCGACAAGCACCTTTTTATCAAATTGAGGAGAAACAACAATGTCAGCCGCCTGCGCCTGGGTTGCGCCGAGATTGTTGCGTAGGATCTCCATAGTCATATCTGCAATCATCATAAGATTCGGATTATCAGTATGATCGCCATGCAGACACGGCGTATCCAGATTAACGGCAATAACGATGTCCGCACCCATGGAACGCACTAATTCAACCGGAACAGGCATGACCAATCCCCCATCGACAAGCGTACGGGAGCCCTGAATGACCGGCTCAAAAACAAGTGGGACGGACATACTCGCGCGAAGCGCAATTGTAACATCCCCGCTTTGCATAACAACGGCTTTTCCGGTACGAATATCAGTCGCAACAGCGGCAAACGGAATATGTAAGTCTTCGAACCTGGCACCATCAAGCTCCTGGCGTAAAAGACGCTCTATGGCATCCCCACTCAAAATACCCCCTTTGGCAGAAAGATCGAGGATAAAATGGGAAATACGAGCGAGATCACTCGTCAATGCGAAACGCTCAACGGCATCGATGTCTTTGTGTACGGCATAGAGACCACCAACGACCGCCCCGATACTTGAACCTGCAATATAATCAATGGGAATATCATTTTCAAGCAGCGTCTTGATGATACCGATATGAACAAGCCCATGCGCCCCGCCACTCCCCAATGCGAGACCGATTGTAGGTTTCTTTTTTTGTAAAAACAGTTTCATAAAATTGATTATGCGTTTTGTGAGCGATAGGTTTGTTCAAATTGCCTAAGCCCCTCCATTTGTACATCTTGCAGATGGATTTCTGGACGCTTTTGCTTGATTAATGCAACTGCATCATCGGCAGATAACCCGGT
>Ga0075986_102_pt1 | contig 67073 bp, 70 predicted proteins | sample RifGroA2_FD_68034 | JGI IMG/M metagenome (GOLD analysis project Ga0075986, IMG submission 68034) | Parcubacteria (Wolfebacteria) bacterium GW2011_GWA2_47_9b | reverse complement strand
TAGTGGTGTCTGGACACTCGGCGGTACCGATACCTTATTTGATAAATATACCCGCGTGATAACGATTGCCGATGTCTATCGCGATACTGATGGCAACATCGTCTTGAGTGGGGGCGTGTTTGATCCTAATACAAAGAAGGTGATTTCCACTGTGCGATGGAATGTGTCGTTATCCCGTTCTAATTCGATCGTGTTAATCGCGTATCTTACTAATTGGCGGGCTCCGATTGTATCATCTGGTGGTATGCTGATCTATGGCGATGGTGGAACGGTTGCCGATACGATTGCATATCGGATATTTGATGGAACCGCCTGGGGTGCGGCCGGCACCGTCGCTGATGTATCGACGGCAACGACTAATCGGGCTGCGCGAGCTGTTAAGGTTTATTCGTCCGCTGAGACAGGAGGAAAGGTTTTGCTGTCGCGGCATTATAACGGCACTACCCAATATATATATGGGCAGGTATATAATGCCACTACGACGACATGGGGTAATGTGCAGCTGTTGGCAAGTTGGAGTGGGTCGACTTATTTGGATGTGCAGAATTTCGACGGGACCTATTTGGAAAATGGTGCATTTATGGCCGTGTATTCGGATAATTCCAGGATTCCAAAGGTCAGAACATGGAATGGATCGGCATGGATGGCGCAATCGTCGATGACGAGCTTAGGAGCGCCGGTCCAGATTCCGAATTATATTGTTGCCAAAGCGCGACCGGGGACGAACGAGGTCATGGCAGTATTTTTTACGCAAGGGTTGGACACAATAACACAGTATTATAACGGGACTGCATGGTCCGCTGTTACAACCCATGCAGCTGTTGCTCCGGTGAGTACAAAGCGGTTTGTTGATTTTGCATGGAGTCTTAATGTGGATACAACCGGGATGCTTGTTTACGCGTTCGGGGTAAATGCAAAAGCGCTCTCCACTCGGGTCTGGGTTGCTAATGGAACGGGGAGTGGGGCGTGGGGGGCAACTATTGCTACGGCATCCCAGTCGGATACCGTTGGTGCAGTTTCTGTAGTTGCGCGTGCTGGCGCGAATGAATTTCATCTGTGTAATAAGAATTCGGCGTCGACACCTGCCCTAATATGTTATGCTGCGACGTTTGTCGGCAATACTCCAATGATCGTCACGCCGGCAAATAATACTATTGCGGCAGCTACCGACGCGGGTATTGAGCGTAGCTATCATCTTGGGTTTGAGCGGTCAGGTTCCATCGGAATAGGCGTTTATTCGGACAATACTACCGTTGCGAAGTTGAAGAAATATGCTCCATCCATTAATACCTGGGATGTCGGTGCTACGCCTATTGCTGCCGCGCCGTATACGTTGGGATCGATCAAATCTGTGCGTGTCGCCGCTGCTTCGCAGAATGATGATATAATGCTATTGATCACCGATGGGAATCTTGATCTGTATAGCATCGTATGGGATGGGTCAGATGACGCACTTTCGACAAGCCCCCCGGGGAAGGCATTTGTACAGCACGGGCTGAATGGGTCTGCGCCAATTGATCTTTGGTATGATTTTACTTGGGACTCACCGTAATTATGCGCAAAGGATTTACTCTTATTGAAATATTGCTATACGTTACGTTATTAGCAATCATAATGGGTTCGATTTTGCCGATAGCACTCCAGATTATCAACACCGGAACCAAGAGTGGTGTCGCGCAGGAAGTGTATCACTCCGCACGATATGCGAGTGAGCGGATTATGTACGAGATCAGGAACGCAAGCGGTCTCTATACCGCGAGCTCTACTTTTAACGCCAACCTTGCGACAACGGCTGGCGCGGCCTTGTATTTGGTCGGCTCTTCGTCTTCGACCGACCCTACGGTGATTACGGTTGCGACCGGAACCATTCGGATACAACAGGGTCTTCGTGCGCCGGTTGCATTAAATTCCATCGATTCATACGCGGAACAGCTAATCTTTTTGAATCATTCTACGAGTACCGCCACCAATATTGGCCTTACACTTACAATGAAAGCTGCCGCAACCTCTACCCGACAGGAATATAACGCGAGTACGACCATCGCTACGTCCGTTGAATTAAGAAGTAAATAATATCCGTATGAATGGTTATAAAAAAAATGGAGGATATGTAGCGATGTTGGCAGTACTTATGATCGCGGGTGCGGGTCTTTTTATCGCAACTTCGGCGTCATTGATCGGCATTGGTGAAATTAAGTCGGCACTATCGATGACCAATGGCGAACGTGCATTGACCTTTGTCGAGGGGTGTGTCGAGGATGCTTTGTTGAAGACGTGGGTGAGCCCGATCTATGCCGGCGGGACCATTACGCGGCCCGAGGGCACTTGTACGGTTGTGATCGCTAAGGCAAGTCCACGGTGGACCATTACCGTTTCCGCGACGGCAACCGATTATGTAAGGACTATCCAAGTCGTAGTCGATCGATATCCGAATGTGATTAGCATTATACAATGGAAAGAGTTATAAGAGTTGCGCACACTGCTTGCTGTATCCGCTGTTTTGTTTGCCATAGTTTGCTATACTAATCGTATCTATCTATCTATGTTTTTTACTCAAAAACACATCATCTCTATTTCACCGAATGCCATTGTTGTTGCGGCCGTTGATGCTGGAGCTAAGAGAACGGTGACGATTAAAAAACGAATACCATTGAACAAGAGCATGTTACGAGAAACGCTCTTGGATATTAAGAAGAGCTTCAATGGGTCATTCGATGTCATCTTGGGTGATGTGTTTGCGTTTGTATTTGCGGTTGCTATCCCTACCGGTACGAAGGATGAGCGGGAATTTGTACGTATCAAGGCCGCCGAGGAAGTTCCTCAGGAGATCACCCCTATGACAGGGTGGGATTTTAAGGAATTTTTAAAGCATGTCGACCAGAATGAAAAGGTTGTCCAGTGTGTCGTAGTCGAAAATGATTTCTATTCCCTGTTTTCTGATGCTGTTCGAATGTCGGGAATTTCGATCGATGCCATGGAACCGATGTTATGCTCTCTTGCCCGAGCATTCGAAGAAAAGCCGGAGCCACGATTGGTGCTCTACCAGGAAGAGCGAGTTATTGCATTTGTGACGTATCGGGGTTTGGTTCTCTCGAATGTGAGTTTCGACACAACTCCCGATCCGCATGTCATCGCACAACTGATAGGATTTGTTAAAAAGAAATTTGATATAGTTCCCAAACATGTCTTCCTCGCCGGATCATTCCCCCTGTCGGATGAGATGACCAAGGCGCTCTCAAGTTATATTGTGGAACGGGGAGATCTCGATCCGTTTATGGAAATGGCGAAGAAGAAAGACGGCAAGAATGATAAGGATACTGCGAGTCTGAATATTATGCCGGCGGCTATGCGTATATCCGGGGATCCGAAATTGCAGCAGCACATTGTCGGCATCGCCGAACCTTCTCTGGAAACCGGCGTTATGTCTCATTATGAGCGTATTACCGATGTGCGGAGTGGTTCCTATCCACAAGGGAAGCTATTTACCATACTTATTTTCGCAAGCTCATTTTTGATTATTTTAGCAAATGCGATGATCTGGTATCAGCGACTACAGGAGGAGCGGATCAAAGAAATTCATCCTCCGGCAGTATCGACTGGAGTATCTGAGACGACAACAATCATACCATCGGGTATTGCCACATCCGTTACGCCAACATCCCTGTAGAGAGTTACATAAAAATAAATTGAACAAGCGGTAGTAACACGGTATACTATAGTATACGGAAGTCAGATCAGTCTTCGGCTGATGCGGTTGATATGGTATTATTAATTAATAAATATATATCCTCATGTACATAAAAGAAAAAATAGCACAAGCAGGATTTACATTGATCGAATTATTGCTTGTCATTGTGGTCATCGTTGCATTGGCGGTTACGGTGTTTGTTTCGTTGAACCCAGCAAAGCGTTTGGCAGATGCTCGGGATGCACGAAGAACGGCAGATGTCGATGCGATATTGACGGCTACCCACCAGTATATCGTCGATAATAAGGGTGCGCTTCCCGCGGGCGTCAGCATCACTACTGAAATGCAACTCGGCACGGCCGCTTCAGGATGCGCGGTCACGACTGCAACGTGTAATACGGCAACAAACTGTTTGGATCTTTCGACTCCGCTCGCTGCATATCTAAAAACAATCCCATTTGATCCAAAGTCCGGAACAACCACCGCAACGCTTTACTCCATTGTTGCGGATAGTAATGGAATCGTAACCGTAAAGGCGTGTGGCGCAGAAAATGTGCCGAGTATTACATCCTCGCGATAATACCATAGTATTAGGTCCGTATCGGTATTGATCGGCTGTACCTCGGCTGGGGTGATCGCAAACGGGTCGTATAGTCGATCGCGCGTCGCAGTCGCCGCGATTTATTCTGATACCATGCGCGTGAGTGCCGCAGTCGCGGAGCATCTGAGTGCCGGGGCACGGGAGGCGCGGGCATTTCTGCAGCCGAGGCCGATCGTCAGATGATGGTTATGTTGTCTGACGCGTCGCTCACCAAGGCAATTGTAAGCGATGTCGTTATGGGTGTTCATGAGGTGTTTGGCGCGTCGGTTAGCATGGTTGGTGGAGGTTCGTCAGATAATTTGAAATTCAAAAAGTCATCGCAGTTTTTGAATGACACCGTTTATACGGATGCGGCAGTAGGCCTGCTGCTTGTGGCTGATAGTCCTTAGTCTGTGGTATCTCGGCATGGTTGGAGCCCGACCAGTGACCCGATGGTTGTTACTAAGGCGATTAGGAAAACGGTTTATGAGCTGAATGGCCTTCCCGTTTTAAACGTTTATATGGAACACATTGCGTAGGATATCGAATCGTTCAATTTTGACCGATTTTATGATGTTGTAATGACGCACCCGTTTGGGTTGCTGTCTGTGGCGGGTAACGAATATGTTATTCGTGATGCACTAGCCGCATCCAAAGAGGATAAATCCATATCCTTCGTTGCAGAAGTCCCGCAAGGGGCAATAATACAGTTTATGGTTGGCGGAAGGGATGCATTGCTACAGGCGGGTGCGGATGCCGCTATACTTGCGAGAGGGGAGATTCGTCATGAGTCGGCGTTGGTTTTTATTGCGGATTGTGTCTCGCGTTTGCTGGTGCTTGGCGTCGAGACCGAGAAGGAATTGCGCAATATTGCCAAGCATGTCGGCATGGAAGTGCCAATGATCGGATTCTTCTCGTTCGGTGAAATTAGTAGCGAAACCGATCGGGCGGCATTTCATAATAAGACATGCTCGTTATATGTTATGCCGGAATAACTATTATAAAAACGCGTAGATATATTGTCTACGCGTTTTCTATTTGTTATTGAACATATACGAGCTACATAATCGATGCCGGCATGCGTGCGTATGTTCTGTTCTGTCTATATTTGCTATACTTATGTATAGCATTAGGCATAGAGTAGTACAATGCCGCGATAATTTTATTATGGACCAACTGACTCCTGAACTACGAAATATGTTTGCGGAACAACTATTTGGCGCGTTCGTCGAAAACGGAGAAAACGGCGTATTTGTCGTTCGCGCGGATGCTTCCATCGCGTATGTCAATCAGGCTATGGGGAAGCTACTCGCATACGATATTGATGCATTTATCGGAAGGCCATTTTTAGATTTTTGGGCAACGGAATTCAAGGCACTTGGCGAGGAGCGTTATCAGGCTCGTATTGCAGGAGCGGAGCCGCCCAAGCGATATGACATCGAAATGATTCGCAAGGATGGTTTGCGGCTTCCGGTTGAGGTGACCGCATATCGAATACTGTTTGAGGGAGTTGCTGCTGATGCAATCGTCGTGCGTGACATTAGCGAGCATCGTCGATTGGAGGCGGAATTGCGGAATGCCTTAAAACAATCCCGTGAACTCTCATCCGTCGTTGAAACGAGTTTCGACGCCATTGTCATTACGGATTCCGAGGGGCTTATTACGTATGTTAATAAGAGCTGGCAGGCACTTAACGGATGGGCATCGGAAGAAGTTGTTGGTAAGGTTACTCCGCGTGTTATTAAATCAGGAAGACAAAATTCTTCATTCTACCGAGTGTTTTGGCAGACGATTAAAGCCGGCTCCAGTGCTCGGCTGGATGTCACTAATCGGCGTAAAGACGGCTCGGAATATTTCGCCGAGCTGATTGTTATGCCACTGAAGGATGACCAAGGGCTTATTACGGGATTTGCCGGATTTCAACACGATGTCACGGCGCGCCATCAGGTTGAGCAGTCGCTTTTTGAAGCGAAGGAATTTGCCGAGCACATCATCGACAGTGCGAATGCGATGGTCGTGGTACTTGATAACACAGGAGCCATCGAGGTGTTCAACAAGCGGGCTGAAGCGATAACCGGTTATACTAAGGCAGACCTGCAAGGGAAGAATTGGTTTGAGGTGCTGGCGCCGCGTGAGCGCTATCCCGATGTTTGGCATGTCTTTGAGGATTATCAGAAGCGGGGCATCGTGTTGCAACAATTTGAAAACCCTATTTTGACGAAAGATGGTCGCGAGTTGATGATTGCATGGACAAATAGCGAATTGAATCAAGGAGGGCAGACGGTCGGGACAATTTCGTTCGGCATGGACATTACCGACCGCAAGAAGACAGAAGCTCAGCTTTTAACGATAAACCAGGAACTGCAGCGGTTTAAAGACCTAATGGTCGGCCGTGAGCTTAAGATGATTGAATTAAAAAAAGAAGTAGAATTATTGCGCGCTGGACAATCGGGACATCTTCATGCACAAACAGATATCGCTTCGAAATAAAATAACCGCATTTACCGTCGGATCTATTCTTTTATTCGGATCCGTTGCAATTGCGATCGTGTTTTTTTATGCGCGATCAAATTATTACGCATTGCGACAAGCTGATATTCGGACGGAGGTTCTTGAGCAGGCGAGTGATATAGGGGCTTCACTTGAGCAGGCGAAGCGCATCGTAAAGCATATTGCAAGCGAGAAAGAATTAATACGGTATTTGGAAGGCGATGCCGAATCTTCAGATCGTGCGCGTATTGTTGATATGTTAAGTCATTACAACGGGGAGCGGCTGTATGATCCATTATACGTACTTGATCGATCAGGCATCGCTACTGCATCGCTCGATTCTACCTTTGTCGGGAATGATTATAGTTTTCGCAGTTATTTTACGAACGCGATGCGTGGTGAGTCAACGGCAGAATTTTTGATTGGCGTAACGTCCGGAAAGGCGGGGTACTATTTTTCATCCCCAGTCATTTCCAGTGATGGGGGTATTATCGGTGTCGTTGTAGGGAAGGTTTCCCGGGATATTGGAAATGAATTGATTTCCGGAAGTTTTTTAATAGAAAACGGGTCAATTATGATTACCGATACCGACGGTATCGTTTTGTACGCAAGTCGGGCGGATCAACTCTACCACTCTATCGGGGTATTGTCTGATGAAGATCGGGATAGAATCACAGGAAACAGGCAGTTTGCTAATCTTCCCTTGACCTCGCTTGGATATAACCGCATCTTTCAGGCCATACGAACACATACAGGAACGCCTGACTTATTTGATTTTTCCAACCCTGTTACCCATGAGAATGAGGTGGTCGCTGTTGTTGCGATCCCGCAGACGGATTTGTTTCTTGTTGTTCAAGAGAGTGTGGTGTCACTTATTGCGCCGGTGCGCATTATTCTATTCGGTCTTATTATTGCTGTGCTCCTTTCCATGCTCGCCACTTCAATATTTGTGTACGTACTCGTTCGTCAGTTTTTGGCACCATTATCACGATTAAAATTTGCCGCAGAGCGCATCAGTGCGGGTGCGTTTGATTATCGCGTCGAGATCAAAACCGGTGATGAATTAGGTAAAATGGGCGAACAGTTTAATGTAATGGCGGATCGTCTTAAAAATTCGTATGCCGGACTTGAACGAACGGTGGCGGAAAAAACGAGCGAACTTTCTGCCAAGTTGGTTAGTATCGAGCAAAAGAATGCGGAGCTACGTGATACGCAACGCGCGGTATTGAATATTTTGGAAGATGCACGCAGTTTGGAAGCGCAGATTGCAGATGAGCGTAACCATTTGCGCGGGATTCTTGCGGCGATGGGTGAGGGACTCTTTGTGCTCGATGATCGATATCGCATCGTACTGAGCAATCCAATTGCCGAGCGGATACTTGATATGCAGGCTGATGAAATTATCGGAAAGAGTATGAGCGATATCATTACGCTCTATAAGGGGAAAGAGGAAGTTCCGGTTGAAGGACGGCCTATGGTAAAAGTGTTTACTGAGGGCAAGATCATTGCGGCTGATCTGCGGGATGATTTCTATTGGCAGACATCCAAAGGGCGTAAATTCCCCGTTGGTTTCATCGCTGCTCCACTTACGGTTGGTGGAATACGAAATGAGGTCGTTGTGTTTCGCAACCTGGAAAAGGAGAAAAATCTTGATGAGGCACGGACAAGTTTTATTTCCATAACATCACATCAGCTCCGCACGCCGCTTACGTCGATCAAGTGGTTCCTCGAGATGCTCATGGAAGGGAGCTACGCCGATCCGTTGACCGTAAAACAGCGCGAATTCGCCGACCTTGCGTACCAGGCGAGTGAAAAGATGGTGGGCATCATTAATCTTTTGCTGCAGATCGCTCGCGTCGAATCAGGCCGATTGAAGGTGCTTCCGGTCCCTACGGATCTGAAACAGCTTACCGCTTCGATCATTGCATCGTTTGGGAATGCATTCCAGATGCGTAAACAGGTAATAATAGTCCAGACTGTTCCCGATCCGCTGCCGGTTATTCAGATTGATGTCGACGTCATGGGGCAGGTCATCCAAAACCTGTTGTCCAATGCGAATCGGTATGCGAACGAAAATAGCACGATTATCATTTCGATTGAAGCGGGTCAAGGAGAACAGGGTAGTGACTTCATTACGTATTCGATCGCCGATCAAGGGATTGGTATCGGTAAGAATGCCACCAGTCGCATCTTTGAGAAATTCTATCGCGCAGAGAATGCATTACGATCTGTGCCGGAAGGGTCGGGACTTGGCCTTTCCTTGGTAAAGTCGCTTGTGGAGGGATGGGGCGGGCGTGTGTGGTTTGAATCTGAAGAAGGGAAGGGTACTACGTTCTTTTTTACGATCCCGATCGGTGGCATGCAAGCTCGCGCCGGAGAAGTCGGTATTGCGGTTACTTAAAACAAAGTGACTGTAATTGAGCGTTGCGTGGATGCGAATACGTACCGCCCGTGCTATACTAGTGTAGTAATATCATGAATATAGATACTGCCATCGGCAAAAAGAAAATATTGATCGTAGAGGATGATTCGTTCATTGTAAAGGCGTACCAGATCCGTTTTGAAAACGATAATTTCGATGTATTCATAGCGACAACCGGCACTGATGCGCTTCACTATCTCGATAAAGAGCCTGTGGATGTTGTGCTCCTCGATCTGATGCTTCCTGGGGTGAGCGGATTTGATGTGCTTATGGCGATCAGGAAGAATAATATATGGAAGAACGTTCCCGTAATTATTTTAAGCAATCTTGGACAGACCGAGGATATTCAGCGGGGGAAGGATCTTGGTGCGACGGATTATATCGTCAAAGCGAACGCGCGTATCAATGAAGTAGCAGATAAGGTTAAACGTTATTTGTGACAATCGATATTGGTTAACATAAACCCCCTCCGTATACGAAGGGGGTTTATGTTAAACCACTCTGTCTCGGTGCTCCGCCTTGTGTACTCGCAACTCTTCTTTTATTTGGATCATCTTGAGTTCGCGATCAATAGTTGCCCTTTGCCATGCTTCAAGTTCCGATACCTTTTGCTCAAGGTCGTTTTTTTGGCCGATTAGATCTTGCTGTGATTGTTTAATCGATTGAACCATTGTGTTAAATGAGTCCGCGAGTAATACTGTTTCTTTGCTACCACTAACCGGCATATGCACTTCCATGTTTCCGTGTGTGAAATTTGCCGCGATTCGTGATAGTTCTGCAATTGGGTCGATTATCGTGCGTGAGAGGCGGAGCATGAGCGCTGAAAGCGTCAGTAACCCACCCATACTGATCGCGAAGAGAATATAGAAAGCCCGGTCGAATTGAGCCATAGTCTCTGTGAAATCGTATGTTACGCGCATCATCCCGATGAGATATGGTCCTGAGGTGATGGGCTGATCCAGTGTGAAAATATGACCTCCTTCTTTGTGACTGTCGGTCCCGCCGGCTACTTTTGAGGAAGTAGGCCCTATGGGGGATGGTTTTGCTTTTAGGGATGTATATGCGAGTACATTCCCTGCGGGTTCGAATACGGCTAGTGATACAGAGGGTGTCTTAGAATACCGTTCATCAAGTAGTATACGAGTCAGAAGAGGAATATCTTTTGAGAGTGTCGCCTCTTTTATGGAATCACTAATGCGTTCCGCGTCGATAAACGCACTTGTTTGAAGATTTTTTTCAAACCCATCTTTCACATAGATTGAAGCAAATACAAACGAAATACTCCCGATAATCATAAATGGGAGAATGAGAAATAGGAATATTTGTGCTTTGATCGAATACATGATTTATAGGCGAATGCAATCCTGCGATTGCTTTTTTCCATCAAGGGGTACAAATTTCCCTCCAATGATGCGCGTTAAGTAGGCATTGCGCAATGCTTGATGATCGGTCATCGAAAAGGATGCGTGTAATTCTTTTGCGATAGGGTAATCAGTAAGGGATTCCAGGGCGCTGATGAGTGATGTTCTTGTAAGCGACGGACCGGCACGTTTGATACCTTCTGCCAGTATTTTTGCATTGATAAATCCTTCAAGTGTTCCGAATGTAGGGTTTTTTTCGGGAAAGTATTTTGCAAGTAAATATTCGTATCCATCCGGACAATTTGATTCGGGTTGCATATTAGGCAATGGCATTGTTTGAGATATGATAATGTCTTCACTATCGATTCCCAGTTCTTGCGCGAACGCTTCCGGACCGACAAATGACATCGTTGCGAATATTGGAGTAAACCCTCTTTCGTGCGCCTGTTTTATGAACTGTGTGCTTGGGCCATAGACCGATGCAAGAATGACCGCTTCTGGTTTTGCGGCGCTAATCACATCCAGTGCGCGTTCGATATTGATCGTATTTCGTTCATAAGAAGCGGTTGCGACTGGGCTGAGTTTTGCTTGTTTTAGCGCATTGTCTATTCCTTGCAAGACGTCAAACCCGAAGTCGTCATACTGGTAGAGCACAGCAATCTTCGTTAGCCCGCTTGTTTTTACGAGGTGATTTACGACAGCAGCGCCTTCTTCATGGTAAGACACCCGGGTGTTAAATATGTACGGTTGTAGTGGTTCTCGAAATATCTTGGCACCGCTAAACAATCCTACGAGCGGTATCTGCGCTTCGTTGATCATTGGGAGCGCCACTTTTCCGGTCGGTGTACCGACATAATTAAGCAGTGCAAATACACCATCATCAACAATGAGTTTTTGTGTATAGTAGGCCGTTTTGGGGGGGTCATATTGGTCATCATACGAAATAAGCCGTATCTTACGGCCGTAAATACCACCCGCATCGTTGAGGGCATTGATATAGGTTTGCTCACCGATCGCATATTCTGTACCGAGAAATGCGGTTGGCCCGGTCAATGCCTTTACTGTGCCTATTCGGATCGTGTCTCGGGTTACGCCGGTCGTATTGGCAACCGTCTCCTCGGTTTGCGGTTTATTGGTGTTACGAAATAAAAAATACGATCCCGTTGCAATAACGGCGATTATACTAAGTGCAGATAAGATGGTCCGCTTAGTCATTATCTATATAGTATACCATATATTTCTTCGCGTTAGGCAATTAGAGATACGCGGCGACGGAGTGCCTGACTTCATTATCCGCGATACGATCTCTCAAGTATTTGGGGATCACGCATGGTCAATGGATCATCGTACTACTTTCTTTTGTTGGTGATGGTTTATGCCAAGCGCAACGATCACGACCATAAGCACTATTCCGGAAAAACCAAGAAATTGGAGTATATTGCCGAGTAACACTGCCTCGCTGGCATATGCGCTTACGATTGCATAGGGGATTTCTGAGAGTACTGTCACGATACAATAGGCTCCGAGCGGGTAATGCACGACACCGAATGCGTAGCCCAATTCAGCCGGAAGTACCAGTCGTAAGAGAAAGGCTGTTGTGAATGTCGCCCGTTCGTTAATCTGTTTACTCCATACCTCAAATTTCTTTCGGTAGACAAGAAAGGGGACTATTCGTTCTCCTACTATCCTTCCGATAAGATAGGCAATGATGCCACCGACTAGCCATCCGGTCAGAAGAAGGAGTGTGGTAAGGAGTGGTCCCCAGATCGCTACAGCAAAAGGGACAAGTGGGATATTGGTCAACGGGCTGATTAATGCTCCGAGAGCCGATGAGATAATGAAAAGCCCTATCGCAAGCAGCTCGTTTTTTGTGACCAATAGATTAAAGAAGTCGACGATCCGCCAAAATTCATTTTGCAGCAATGCCGAAGACCAAAATAATAATGCAATGATGATTGCCAGAACTAGTCCGATGATCACGCGCTTGTTCATATGGTTAAGTATAGCAAATGTATTGCCTGCGCGCAGGGTTGATCTTCTTCAGAATAACGGTCGCTAGCCGTTTTACACGCCATATAATCCCATGCAAAATTGCATAAAAAAGACGCCCGATTGACCTAACGGAAGGAGGCTAAAAAATTTGCAAAATTGATAAATTTCAGGCAATATTAGAAGCATATTGCCAGATCGTCTAATGGTAGGACAGCGGACTCTGAATCCGTCAATCTTGGTTCGAATCCAGGTCTGGCAGCCCCGTAAAATAACGCAAAATCAGCCCCTTCTGGGGCTGATTTTGCGTTATCACGGGGCAAGCCATTCGATGGGTTGCCCCGTGATATTTTACGAGGGCCACGTGACAAATTTCTTCGCAAATTTGTTTTACGTGGCGTATACTTATAAAAATGTACTGGACTTATATTTTAGAAAATGAGGTAGATAAAAGTTGGTATATAGGTGCGACTTCTAATCTTGAAAAACGTATCGAAGAACATCAGCGCGGACATGGTGGCGCAACTACGGGGATGAAAGTGGGTTGGAAACTTATTTATTGTGAAGGATATATAAATAAGGAAGATGCTTTTGGTAGGGAGAAATTCCTTAAAAGTGGTTCTGGTAGAAGATTTTTAAAGAAACAGTTAGCGTATTATTTGGCTTAACTCGCGCACCTGATTCCCTTGCCCAACCCCTCTTTGGGGCGTATTATAAGTGAAATAAGAAGGGAATTAATAAGTGGGATTAAAGGCACTCTCAATCCCTTTAAGTCTTCAAGTGTGATGCTTGAAATCGATATGGATATACTTAGTTCGACAGTTATTGTTATTGGAAATGGTTTTGATTTAAATCTGGGATTAAAGACGAGCTACCATGACTTTATGAAGAGTCGGTATTTTTTAGACCTACTTGTTACGGGTAATCGCCTGTGTATTTATTTAAAAAAACGCGAAAATCTTGATAATTGGGTAGATATTGAAAGTGCGCTAGTCCCTTTTTCATTGATGGAGGATTCTGTAAATTTTAAGAGTGAACTTGCTGTATTAAAGATAGCACTACGCAATTATCTAAATCATATTGATTATGGGAATATAAATCGGAGGTCGCACGCTTATGAATTTGTTCGAGACGTGGGCATGAATGCCTCGATGATATTGAATTTTAATTATACGGATACAGTCGAATTGATATTGCAGGAGCATGGATTGCATGCTGACTTATCTAAGGGTAAGGTGACCAAGGTTCACGGAACATTATCGAACGGTGCTGGGATAATACTTGGTGTTGAGGATAAGGCCGAGCATAGAACTGGGCATGCTTTCATTAAAAAATCTTCAGACGATTATTTCCCAGCTGTGAACGTGAGCGAATATCTTTTAGGTGCGAAATCCATCTATTTTTATGGGCATTCTTTGGGTAAGACAGATCACATGTATTTCGAAAGATTTTTTAATTCAGTAAGCGCTGCAGCTGAACCTAAAAAAGAACGCATGATTACAATGTCCTACTTAAAATCTGCTGGGAATGCTGACATGATGGAACAATTAAATAAATTAACTTCAAACAATGTGCTCATTCTTAAACAGGAAAATATTTTTATACCTCTTCCATTAGAATAACCCGGCATTAAAGAGGTTAGACATCTTTGGTTTTTTGAAACAATTATGGCAAACAATAATCTTGCTAACGCAAAAAGGGCAAAGAATGACGAGTTTTATACGCAGTATCATGACATTGAGAAAGAAATCACTGCCTACTTTGAATACAACCCCGATGTCTTTCGGGGTAAAACAGTGCTGTTGCCTTGTGATGATCCAGAATGGAGCAACTTTACCAAGTTTTTTGCGCAAAATTTCCAGAAATTTGGACTCAAAAAACTTATTAGCACGAGCTATGCTACAGATAGTAAGAACGTTAAAAGTGACTACCAGCCAACTCGATTCGAAACCAGCGATCCGCAATACGACGAAAACAAAACTGCCAGAAACGGCAAGATTTTTACCTTATCTCACGACAAAACCGGCAACGGAAAGATAGATGTTAATGACTTAGAATGGCATTATCTAGACGGAGACGGCGATTTTAAAAGCGATGAGATCAAAGCATTACGCGATGAAGCCGACATTGTTATTACGAATCCTCCTTTTTCGCTTTTTCGTGATTTTTTAATGTGGATTATGGAGGCTAATAAGCGGTTCGTGATCATTGGTAATATGAATGCAATTACCTATAAAGAAGTGTTCGCGTTACTCAAAGAGGATCACATTTGGTTAGGTAATGGTTTTCATGCCGGCAACGCTTATTTTGCCACGCCTTTTGCCAGAGAATATGCAGGAGGAGTATATGATTCCGAAACCGGTTTAGTGAAATTCAGAAATGTTTGTTGGTTTACAAATCTTGACCATGGGCGACGCCATCAATTGTTGCCGCTTATGACCATGGAAGATAATTTAAAGTACAGCAAACACAAAGAGATTAAAGGCAAAGACTCGTATGATCGGTATGATAATTATAACGCTATAGAGGTTCCATTTACCGACGCTATCCCGAGTGATTATGATGGAGTGATGGGGGTGCCGATCAGTTTTCTCGATAAATATTCCCCTGAGCAGTTTGCGATTTTAGGAAGTGACTACAACATTAAAGAAGGACTATTGCCCGAATTAGTTAACCCGATGTGGAAAGGTAAGGTAGATAGGGGATATATAAATAATGAAAGGCGTTATAGTCGAATATTTATTAGACATAAGAAAAGTAAAATATAATGAAAACAACCCTAAAAACTGACATTACCGTTAAAGATATCTGCGAAGGATTTGTCTACAATGAACTCGAAGGCAAGGGGCTATTTGGCTTATCTGGCAAGCTCACTATTCAGCCGGAATATCAGCGTAATTATATCTACGCCGATGGTAAAAGAGATGTTGCTGTTATTGAGTCAATTCTCAAAGGCTATCCGCTCGGATTGATTTATTTCAACAAAACCAGCGACGATGTGCTGGAAGTTTTGGACGGGCAACAGCGTATCACCAGTATTGGTCGGTTTGTTACTAACAAGTTTGCTGTAAAAGATGAAAATGGCATGGAACAATATTTTAGTGGCATCGCAGCTGATAAACAGACCCAAATTATGAACGCAACGCTACTAGTCTACGAGTGCGAGGGCAAAGAGAGCGAGATAAAAGAGTGGTTTAAGACAATCAATATCGCCGGTGTCCCGCTTAATAATCAGGAATTGCTCAACGCCGTATATTCGGGCCCATTTGTAACGCTTGGTAAAGAAGAGTTCAGTAATAGTCAAAACTCCAATATTCAAAAATGGAGTGCGTATGTATCGGGTAGTGCTAATCGGCAGGAGTTTTTGGAACGGGCATTGGACTGGGTAAGTAAAGGCAATATCGGTGATTACATGAGTCGCCACCGCAAAGATAAAAATATTACCGAACTAAAAACTTATTTTAATAGCGTGATCGATTGGGTTTCCGCTGTATTTACGGACGTAGAGAGTGAAATGCGCGGACTGGAGTGGGGGCGACTGTATGAAGAATATCATAATAAGGCATATAATCCTTCCAGGGTGTCGGCAGAAGTGCAGAGGCTCTATGGTGACCCATATATCAAAAACCGCAAAGGTATTTTTGAATTTATCTTAGGAGGTTCTGCCGATACAAAATTGCTTGAGGTTAGAGTTTTTGATGACGCAACCAAAAAATCAGTATACAAAGAACAAGCTACGAAAGCTGAAAAGAAAAAAGAATCGAATTGCCCACTGTGCGCTTTAGGGCACGACGTCAACAAGGGTAAAATGTGGAAGTTGGAAGAAATGGACGCCGACCATGTCACAGCGTGGAGTAAAGGTGGGGCGACTTCTGCTAAAAATTGCCAGATGCTGTGTAAAACACATAACCGAGCAAAAGGAAATCGGTAATAGAACCAACGGTTTTAAAGGTATCTGACCTATTTAATTTGCATCGACTAAATCCAAACCACCCGCATGTGCGGGTGGTTTGGATTTAGTTGATTTTAATGAGTTCCACATCGAATATTAGGGTCGCCTTTGGTGGGATCGGGCCGTATCCTGCTTCGCCGTACGCGAGTGTGTAGGGGATGGTTAGTCTACGCTGTTCGCCGACTTTCATGCCGGTAACGCCCATGTCCCATCCTTTGATGACCATGCCGGCCCCAAGCTTGAATGAGAAGGGGGTTCCTCTATCAAGACTCGAATCGAACTTGGTGCCATCTTCCAAAATTCCCGTATAGTGGACTGCGACGGTGTCGCCGTTTTTTGCTTCGACTCCTGTGCCTTCCTTAAGCATTTCTTTCTTTATTGTATTTGGTCCAAGTATTGTCATGAGCTGCAATGTTTGCTTTGTGGGATTATTTGTTGTTGCGGGGGCTTCTTCTTGTTGTAGTGTAGTTGCAGGTAGTTGCTCCTGCGGTGGCGTGGTCGGCTGTTGTTTGGTATTCTTGTTTGTTTTGAAATATTCGAACGAGAATAGTAGAGCAATGGTGATTATTAGCGCAGTAATAATCGGTATGACAATTTTTTTATTCATGTATGTAATCATACAAAAGGATTGGGGAAAATGGAATATTGCCTTTAAAGGGGTAGGTACCTTTAAATTTAAAATAAGGATGTCTTTATGGTATCCTTATTTAATTATTGGCACTGCTATGAATATCGAAAAACAATATGATGTTGATGGGTTGGTAAGGGGATATGTCGATGGAAGTCTGGAGAATGAGCAGAACGACCTTGGTCGTCAGTTTTTGAGGGAGCGAGTGGATATATTCGATCGATCCTCTTCTTTATTGGATATTGGCTGCGGAAATGGCATGGATCTTAAGGTATATGCAGGTATGGGTTTTACGCATTTATATGGCGTTGATCCATCGGAGAATTTTTTGCAGGAAGCGCGCGAGCTGCTTAATGGTAAGATTAAACTTTCCGAAGGGGTCTTTGAGCAACTACCTTTCGAGAACGAGATGTTTGATGTAGTTGTTTCCCGACATGCGTTGCATTATTCGCATAATCTTACTCGCGCTGCGATAGAGGTTGCACGTGTACTGAAGTCAGGGGGCGCGTTCATAGTCGTTATAAGCCATCCATTCGCCGACGCACTGTTGCCTAGGGACGAGGAGGGGAATGTGACGGCGACTTTATTTAATGGAGCTGTCTCGATAATATTTCCGCAGCATGCACTGAGTGATCTGTTCTCGGCGTCGTTCCTTGATTTGTTTGAGCTCGACCTGCTCTATGAATATGTCGGGAACGAGCGGGATGGGGCTGTTGCTGAAATTCCCAATACACTTGCCTTTATTGCAATTAAAAAATAATATCATGTCTGAAATTACATTCCATAAAGCAACACTCGATGATGTTGACGCATATCTTGCGATCGAGCAGAAGGTTATTCATCTTCGGATGTATTCGGGTATTTCGGATAGAGAAGAGGCTCGGGAGGACTTTGCAACCAATGAGGTGTATTTGATTAAGAAGGATGGGGTTGTTATCGGGAGTACCGAGTACCAGATACAAGAAGGTGGTATCGTGTATATGAGCGGGTTAGTGATCGATCCGGATTTTCAGGGGCTTGGTATCGCGCGTAAGGCCATTGAATTCAGGCTTTCTCTGGTAGGCGATGCGAAGCGCATGTACGTGGTTACACATCCCCATAACAGCAAGGTTATTGGCATGTATCTTTCGTATGGCTTTATGATTGAATCTTGGAAGGATGATTACTATGGTGATGGGGAGCCGCGATTGATTCTTGTATTTGATCGATCAAAATAAAAAAAGCCCGGAGAGAAATCTCCGGGCTCGAATGCTCGTTGTCGAGTGCTACCATCGCGGCGCGTCAGATGATGATGCTTTTGCCGCTGTCGGCAGGACTGCTGCGTGCTGCGATCGCAGGGCGGTCTTCGACGAACGTGTAGATCGTGAAGGTTACCGGCGAAGAAGGAATCGTGTATTGGAAGGGGCTGCTGCGTGCTGCGATGGCGACGGACAGGGAGAGTGGCTGTATATCGATGTTTGCCTGTGCGTCCGCCGTTGGGGCGGTGGCGACGAGCTTGTCGTCGATCGTTCTCATCGTTGTGCTATCCACTCCGATCCTAATGGCGAGTAGGGCGAACAGAACGACGAGAAAACCCATTAAACGTCTCACAAGTACCTCCTTTACTAAAGAGATGTGACACATCGCGCTCAATGCAACCTCCTTTTGTCTCGCATAGCGGTGAGCAACCGTTATACGACGTGATAAGGTGCAGATGATCAAGAAGTGATCGTGCATCTAGTATAGTGGTATGACGCCAGGGGAGTCAATGGGGGGCTGTGGAATATTTGGGCTATTCCCTATATGATTAATAGGAACTCATTTATTTAGTTTTTTATAATATGGAATATTCATCTATGTATAAGAAAGGAAATACAAAGGGAATGTGCAATGGCGTGTACGGATTCGCCGTGCTTGGCGCAGCAGTTTATTTCATTCAACACGCAACGACATTTTGGATGGGAATTTTTGGTATCGGCAAGGCGATCTTTTGGCCTGCTATGGTTATGTATAAGGTTTTGGGCATGCTTGGTATGTAAGAAAAATCCCCCCCCGCGCGGGGGGATTTTTCTTACCATATTTCGATGACCTTGAATTCACGCTCTTTTGAGCCGATCATGCCTTTTATTTGCTGACCAATGCCCTTTCCGAGGAACAGCGCGCCCAGGGGCGATGCGTATGAGATGGTATTTTTAGTGAAGGTGATATGACTCCCAATCTGAAATGTTTGTATACTATTTGTTTCCAGATCCCGCACCGTTACGGTGTGTCCGATTGCGACAGTTATGACATTTTTAGGCAAGGGGATAATTGTCGCATTTTTGCGAATATGCTCAAGATCTTGGAGTCGTTGCCCTAATAGTCGAGCTTGTTGTTGTGCGTTTTCGAACCCGAAATTATCGTGCCATGTTTCGGACGATTGCGTTACGGCGGTACGTAGTTCGGTACCTACTTTCCTCAACTTCTCGATCGTTTCTTGAATGCGTGCTTCTAAGACAGCCATATCCTTTTCCAGAAAATAACCCATATTATTAGTATAACGGGATTAGGTAGATTTTGTATTGAAGATTTGTATATACGCGACGCTTCGTCGGTGCCGTGGAAGATATGCCGCCACCGACGCTCCGGCGTGTTGCACGCTCTTCCGCTCTCCGAGTAAACGAATGGAGAGCGTTTCGCTAGCAACGCCTAGTTAAAAAAGAGGCAGCCGAAGCTGCCCCAATGGGTGTGGACGAACATGCTGTTTGTCCTATACATTCCTACCGACACGGTTGATACGGTACATCTTTACCATGTGCCCTTTTCCTCGTCCCCAAGACTGAGCAATTTTCCTTCCTGTATCGCCTTCACCTACGAATAGGTCAAAGCGACGTGGGCCTTTGATTGCGCTTCCCTTGTCCTCGACGGTCCAGATGCCACGATCTTTTCCGTCGATGAATATATGAAACTGTGTTCCTATGGAGTGGTATCGTAGGTCGGCCGCGAGATGGCCGATCCGCACCTTCTTCCCTGAGTAGGTTGTTCCCGTACCGTTGAGACGAATATCTCCGCGATATGAGCCCGTCGCATATCTACTTTGCCCGCGGACTGTTTTATAGTAGCAGGTGGTGATCGCAATGAGCGGGCTGGCCTTGTATGCCTTTTGGATAGGCTTACCGGTTGGCCGAGGATTTAAAACGCTGGGTGGGATTGAAGCATGACTTACCGTGTCGGCGGAGCAAAAAAATGTCAGCAGTACCAGAATAATGATGGTGTTTAGTGCTCTCAAATCTTTGTTCCTCCTTGTGCTGTATATATATTTTTAATGTGCCGTATATAAATGCCGTCATGTATTATGGCGGCACCTCATTCGATTCACTTGGCACGCCGAGGATGGCATCCGCTACGTGGTCACGATCGTCGAATGTAAAAAACAAAAACGGCCCTTGGGGAGCTGTTTTTGTTATTGAATCTACTATAACACACTGTATTTTTTTGTCAATATCACTCACATGCGGTGCGTTTTGTGTGCATTTTTAAAGGCTTTTTGCCTTCAATCTGGATTTCCTTGATAATTAAGGTGTTTTCCATGGATACATCGGCTTCGAGGAGCTTTATGCGCTTTTCTTTGCCAAAGTGCATATTACACAGAGATGATGCTATGGTCCAAGTACCCGGCTCGGGGTTTAGGGCGCGGATTTTGCGTTCGATAGTTTTGGCTATTTCTCCACCTTCTATCTGTGCCCGCTCAATGTCGTGGATGTCTATGAACCCATCGTCCGTCGTAAACTTCTTCGTAAAGGTAGCCTTGGTATGGTCCTGTTCTTGTGGGGTAATTGTGCCCGAGAGAAAATTGGGAAGAACCGCCGCAATAAGTTCACCACTGATTTCGGAAAGTTTTTTCGCGAGCATCGTGTAATTCATTGTGCCAATCTGTACTGTCTCCTGCGCGATGATCGGGCCGTGGTCCATCTTTTCGTCGATGAGAAACAATGTCGTTCCGGTGATGTCCGTTCCTTCAAGTAGCGTTGTCTGCATCGGTGATGCTCCGCGGTAAGTTGGGAGGAGTGATGGATGCACGCCAATCGTGCCGTGCTTTGGTATATCGAGAATGTCTTTTTTGATCAGCTTTGCAAATGCCGCTACCACAAATACGTCCGGGTTGAATGATTTTAATTGTTCTATAAATTCTGCACCGAGTACTTCCGGTTGCAGGATTGTGATGTTGATAGTCGGGTCTTGTAACTGGTGCTCCAAGATGAGCAGTTTTACCGCCGGGGGGGTGAGCAGTTTTTTACGCCCGACCGGCCTATCTGGATTACAGACAACTGCTTTAGGGGTTATACCCCTGTTGAGTAGCTTTTCCAATACGTCCGAGGCAAATTCCGGTGTTCCAAAAAATATAAAGTTTGGCTGAGAGCCGTTTTCCATAAAAGCGTTCTTTTTCTGTTTAGTATGTGCTACGATTATAGCATGAAATTTTTCATAGCGTCACCATGGAAAAATAAAGCTCAAGTTGAACAGCTTACTGAAGAACTTGAGCGCATAGGACATTCCGCCTATTCATTCGTCAAAAGCGGAGCAAACTTATTGACGGGTAAGCCTATCGAGGCTGAAATGAAGGAATTCAGCGATGCGCTGATGAACTGGAAGGCCGATGATCGCATCGCAAAGATTGCCGAATCGGAGGTGCAGGCATTGCGAGATGCCGATGTCGTTGTACTGCTACTCCCCGCGGGGGATTCTTCTCATATGGAAGCGGGGATTGGATATGGGTTGGGCAAACGTATGATATTAATCGGGCCGGTCGAAAAACCCGAAATCATTTATTTGCTTTTTAACCACGTATATCTCGACGTGAGTTCGTTTTTACGGGAATTTGCATTCCCCAATATGGATGCATAAAGAAACACCGCCAACGGGCGGTGTTTCTTTATGTCATATTTGATCATTGTTGGTTTCCTCGGGTTCGCTTTGGTGAAGGTTTTTTGCCTTGTCAATAAACACTACGCCGTTGAGGTGATCCACCTCATGCTGAAATATTCTTGCGAGCAATCCAATCGCTTTTACTTTGAGCGGTTTTTGATGTTTATCAAATCCAGTCAATGTCACTTCTTGCGGTCGGGTAACGATACCATAAGTTTTGGGAACGCTGAGACACCCTTCTTCCATCGTCTGCATCTCCTTTGAAGTGCTTATGATCTTTGGGTTAAATATGGCGTATACTTTTGGCGCCCTGTTGTGTTGTGGAAGTTCCGCAACGAACAATTGCATATCAAGACCGACCTGGTTTGCGCTCAAGCCGACACCGTTTGCGCTCCGCATAATCGATCGCATATTCGCGATCAGTTCGCGTAGTTCTTTCGCGGTGTATTTTGAGAAATCAAAATCAGCCGGTCGTTTACGCAGGAATGTTTCTTCTTTCTTATTTGTTACCGTTAGGATGTGTTGGTTTTTTTCTAACATTGTTTTTTTGGGCAACCACCTTCTTTTTTGCCGGCAACACCTTTTTCGCTCGTTGTTCCTCGGTCTTGATTGGCGCCACTTTTGGCTGTTTCGGAAGGGGAAACCGCTCGTGCAATACCTTCATGAAGTAGGCTCCCTTATTAGCGACATTACTTCGTTCCGCCGTGTCTTTTGCCAGGGAAAGAAGAAGCGATTCGTCATACTGCTTCGCCAGTTTTATATAGAGTGCCTTGTGCTTGCTGTCACATAATATTTCGGCAAGCTGAAGGCCAATGTCCTGGAACTTTTTATATACGTGGGATACCTTTCCACGTTCCTTGAGTTTGTTGATATAGTCCGCATCGAACATTGACAATAGTATATATTTGTTTTGTAAATTTGTCCACCCCGTTGAGTAACTGATGACCTACAACCGACAACGTACAACGGAATGCACTGAAAATGAATAAAAGTTTGTTTTCGGATATACTTACTACCATGTGGATCATTTATGCGGTCTTGGCGGCGATTACTGCCGCGGGAGTCGCCATCTTCGCAAAACTTGGACTGAGACAGATCGATGTCGTACTTGCTACGACGATCCGCGCTTTAATTATGGCCGGATTTTTGGTTGTCGCCAGTTTATTCTTGAAGAAGTTCGATGGGTTTTCTCCATCGTCGTGGAGCGGGCGTGAATGGGGCTTGATCGCCTTGGCCGGGTTGAGCGGAGCTATTTCGTGGCTTTTCTATTTTATGGCATTACGCTCGGCCGATGCGTCACGGGTTGCGGCGATTGATCGGACGAGTCTGGTGTTTGTTGCTTTGCTTGCCGCATTGTTTCTTGGTGAGCAATTAAAGATAAAGGCGATACTCGGAATTGTGTTAATGGTGATCGGAGCGGTTTTGATGGTGTGAATAAACACATGTAACATTCAATAGCGCTCGTGTAGATGCCAAATAGTGCATATTGCGATGACAATATACGATAATGTTTGTAAAAAAAATGCGGCCGATGGGCCGCATTGTTGTTTTCTAAGAGGAGTTGTTTGTCGGTGTAGCGGTCAGTGTCCCTGCAGGACGAGATCCAACCAGCGTGTATCCTCTATTCGCTGTGCGTCGAAGGTTTCGGCCCGTTCGTGCCAGACCGGTGTTATAGAAAATGCATGGTTATGTATGCCGTAGAGCTGCGCGAGTCTGTTCGTGTCCGGGATGATCTCCAGAAGTTTGTGCCTGTATTCTTGGCGGAGCGGGGAGTGCATCACGATCTGCTGTATCAGAATCGCCTGTACTACCGGATCTTTTGTTCGGTATGCCATGTATATCAGGCTGCCGGTCGCCGTCTTTGTACCGATGATCACGACGCTTTTTACGGTTACCTCGATGCGATCAACTTGCAATTCTCCAATGGCTCTTTGAACGGCCTCAAGCCGCTTGGTGGTGGCCTGGTCGAGTGCCTTTTCCAATGCCTTGTTCATCCTTTACTCCTCTCTTGCTTATGATTTGTACTAGGTGAATATAACCATAGATATAATTTTATGTAAAGGGTAAAAAAATGCGGCCACGGGGGCCGCATTTGTGCGGTTTATGCGTTTGCACAGGCGCAGTCTTCGCCGCAGGCGCCGCGAGTCTTTTCGACCGCCTCGACGATCGCCCAGATGAGCGGCTGGATGCTTATGAGGCCGGGGTCTATGGTGCCGAGTTCAGCGAGCGTTTCTACCTGGGCTTCTGGGTCCAGTCTTTGTTCGAGCAGCTCCTTGTAGTCGTTTCGATACGGTGATATCAGGAGCATAATCGCCAGTGTCTCGTCGTCGATCTCGACGCAAAGCTCTGCGAGTGTTTCGGCCGCCGCCTTGGTGCCGAGGAACGAGAGCTACTCAGCTGCGAGTGATACACACGGTTCTTCTTGCGTACGGATGATCGCAGCCAGTATTGCTATGCGCTCGCCAACGATCCGGTCGATGATCTCTTGCAATCGGGGACTTACCACGGGGTACCTCCTTTGGTTTGGTGAGTTGCTTGTATCGGTATAGCACTGTGGGCTAAAAATGTAAAGACCGCCAACCCTAGGGTTGGCGGTCTTTGTGATGATCATTCGATAATGAAGATACGTGCTCCGGGGGGAATGTCGGTTTCCTGTTCCGGGAGAACATAATAAATGTTTTTTTCCTTGCGTTTTTCGGACGTGAATGAGTCGGTGAGATACATGACCGTTTGCGCCGGCATTGGAATGCCTCGCACGTCCGTCCCTCCCGTAGTTACAAGAATGTATTTAGGGGTTTCGTTTGGTATTAGCGCAATCTCTCTTCCTAGGTCGGTATAGTTTTGCGCGAACGCGCCGAATGTGTTTGGATCTTTGCTCCACCGTACGAAGTACATGAAGTACGCTTCGGTTGGTAGGAGGACGAGGAGGATGACAATGAAGACCTTAAGAATCATTTCCTTTATGTGCGACCAGGTCGACTCCGCATCTGCCCCCCGCGCGAACGCGACCAAGCGCTCATGGATCCAGATGCCTCCCGCTCCCGCAAGAATAAATACAGGAGGGATCATAAGGATCGCGCGCAATGCGTGAGGGATGCCTTCCGCGGAGATGACCACCGGAAGCATTGCGACCAGGAACCAGAGAAAGGGGACAACGAGCGCGAGTGGCGATGGTTGTTCGATCGATTGGGTATTTTGATTAACATTCTGTCCGATAGGTTGTTCCCCCAATGCTTTTTTTATAAGTCTGATAGCTAATGAGGCTGTGGCGCGGATCGCCGCAAGAAACCCTATCAGGAACATGATGCCTGCCGGCCAGAAGAGTTGTGCCCGTCCCGCGACATTGTGTCGCCAATTCATATCACCCTGCACGTAGAACATACCTAGTGTCTTTCCGGTATTAAGTACCAGTTCGTAGATCGGATGCTCCGTACTAAATACCGATATCTGACTCGTACGCCCAAAGAAATCTTGTGGGTTTGCGGCAAAATATACCATGAGCGGGAGGAGTGCCAATGCCGCCATGGCCGCGAAGATCACAAAGGCGTGGCGCAATTCCCTGCGCGTGTCATGTTTGACGACATACCAATACGCAAACATGACGAGTGGTATGAGTGGCATGATGCGGTACGCAATGTAGCTATTGAACCCGAGCCCAAAGATGAAGCCCGCTGCTCCCGCAAAGAGAAGCGTATACAGATTCAACCCCCAATAGGTCTTTTCTTTCGGTATGGCAAACACGGATGGAGCGCCCAGTTCCAATGTTGTACTTGACGCCGCTTGGCGGTCTTTAAACGCGCTGAGCGTCCGTGTCATAACCAATAGGAAATATGTTCCCCAGGTCATGAAGAAGGGGGCCATGATTGCACGAAATCCGATACGTGAAAAAATAATATGCCAAAGTGACGTCGCAGCTAAAAATGCCGCGAGGAGTGCTATTTTTTCGTGCCGCTTAAGTTTCGTGTCGAATATCTCTTCCGCATGCGAACCTTTCTCGGGAAGGAAAAGTTCGCGGGTAAGAAAATAAATACCCAAGACCGTTAAAATCCCGAAGATGGCACTGACGCTGCGCAATGCCCATGGCTCATTACCGAACATGCCGACTGAAAGCGCCTGCAGGTTTATGAAGAAACCTTCGCGGCCATTGTTCTCCGGATAGAAAACCTTAAATTGTCCGGTTGCGAGTGCTTCGAGTGCGTTGTTGCCATTCATTGCCTCGTCGGGATAGAGCCCCGGAGGGGCATCACTGATGTTGTAGAGCCTCATGAAAGAAGCTATAATGACGATAGTAAATAGAAGCAGCGTTGCGAATCGTTTTGGGTTTTGTACTAATTGTATGAGGGTTGCCATATTGCTTCCATTATACTCCACTTGCGCAACGTAAGTCGATATTCAAATTATTTTTTTTCTCTCCATGGCAGAAGAAACAACAAATCAAGTTTCTGTTTCCGCGGAACAGGTTGTTGCTACGATGCATGCGCATCCGCTGGCATATCTCGTTTACTATTTGGGTGGAGTATTTATTTTTATTGTTTCTTACTGGTACGGGTATCTTTATACGGCCGTCGGTCTCCTTGTTTTGCTCGTGAGCGAAGTGCTTCGTCGGGCGGATACGTTCTCTATTCTCGAAGACGGTGTGTCGCGTAATTTTTCCCTATTTTCCACAAAACGTGTTTTTACCGGATATGATAAGATCCAGACCGTCACCGTCATACAAAGCGCACTGGATAGGATCTTGGGAGTTGGCACTGTCGTTCTTATCACTGCGGGACTCGAAGAGGGGACGATACAGTTTGCAGGAGTGATGAAGCCGTATGAGATAGCTAAGATGATCCAAGATAGGTTGTCCGCTTGAGACGGCTTCTCGTTTGACGAATTGCTTCGTTGCGGGTCCCCGGCGCTGCGGGCGTCGTACCGGTAAGTACGCCTTCCTTGCGCCGCTCCCGCGCCTTGCACTTCATTCAAACGAGTGCGCCTTAGACAGATCGAATAGTGAAGAAAATATGAACCATGGAAGAACAATTAGAACAACAGAACAAGATAGAGGCTGACCTGCATCGTGTCGGGCAGGAGGTTCGCGAACAGGTTGGAGGAGTTGTCACACCGGAAGCTACAGAGCGTGCGTTGGTGCGTCAATCTTTGCAGCCCATGATCACCGCCCCATCAACTCAGACCCCGCAACGGGGGCGTGCGGCAACTGATGACGCAATGCTTCCTACCTATATGAAGGATGTTACGGTCGATATTAAAGATCGCGTCGAGCGTCTTGTTGAAGATGCCTTTGCGCATGGCGTAGAGCATGCAGCGGAAGAAGCTCAGAAATCAGGCCCGTTCGTTGTGGACGCATTGCATGATGCGTTGTCAGATAGGTTCTATGAAGAATTAAAAAAGCGCAATCTCGTTTGATAATGTGCCAGATCGACGAGTCGCTTTGTTGCGGGCCCCTGCCGGCTCGGTCGCCGTACTGGTAGTACGGCTTTCTCACCGTCTTTCCCGCGCCTCGCATCTCATTCGATCGGACTCATTATCATTTGGTTCTTAAATTATATTAACGAGTTAATTATGCCTACCACCCTTATCGCTATCGCTGTTGTTTTATTCATCGTGGCCGCTATTTTTTTGTTTTTTGTGCGTCGTCGCGCAAACCGGATTCGTATGCGACAGGCGTTTGACTTGCATCTTCTATTGATCCGATTCCCGCGTCTTGCGCGGGCAGATGAAGCGCGAAAGGATTTTAAGGATGAAATCAATCTTTCGGCACAGCTATACAGCATCTTACTTGGATTGAAGACACCCTTTGCGCTAGAGTCTGCCGTCCACAACATCGGAGAAGAGATCCATTTTTATATTGGTGTCCCGAAGGATATGACTGCTGCCGTCAGCAGGCAGGTCGAGGGAGTTTTTAAGGATGTGCAGGTTGAACCGATCGATGATTACAATATCTTTAATGCGACAGGAGTGAGTGTCGGTGCGTACGTGAAGCAACATTATCCGTATGCGCTTCCTATTAGAACATATCAAGAGGCAAACGTTGATACGTTTTCCCCCATTTTGAGCGGGTTTTCAAAGGTGAGCGAGATCGGTGAGGGCGTTGCATTGCAGGTATTGGTCCGCCCCGCTCCCGAGAGCGCAAAGAAACACGTCTTTTCCATACTTGGACAATTGAAGCAGGGTGCAAAATTCGAAGACGTCATGCGTGGCGCCGGCATCACGCTTAAGGATATGCAAAAGGCGTTTATCGGAGACGTTGGTCCGACTGTCAATCCGCAGGTACTCGAGCAACCAAAGCAGGTTAATGATGAGGCGGTAAAGGCGCTTGAGGCAAAGATCGCAAAGCCTCTTGTTTTTGCGAATGTGCGATTGATCGCTTCTGCTACTAATCAGATGCAGGCTGATGATCTACTGAACGGAATAGCGCATGGATTCGCGCAATTTTCCGCTCCATTTCGACAGGAACTCCGCATTAACAAGCCTAGGAATCTGCAACGCTTTTTACGGCAGTATTCGTTCCGTGAATTTGATGATGACCAGTCCATTTGTCTGAATACCGAAGAGGCCGCGAGCTTATTTCATATGCCGACAACATCGCTTGAGGTGCCACGGTTAAAGATGCTGGATTCCAGAGAATCTGCGCCTCCCGATCAGTTGCCGACCGAAGGTACTCTAATCGGCGAAAGTTTGTTCCGTGGCGATCGCAAGAAGATCTATCTGACGCCACAGGATCGTGTGAGACACACATACGTGATCGGACAGACGGGTACCGGTAAGTCTACGTTGCTTGTGCAAATGGCACTTGAAGATATCAAACAAGGAAAGGGTGTGTGCATCATCGATCCTCATGGCGAATTAGTGGATAAGATTCTAAGCCTTATACCCGAGCATCGCTATGAAGACGTCATTGTGTTTGATCCGGCTGATCTTACCGCGCCAATGGGCATGAACATGCTTGAATATGACTTGACGAAGCCGGAAGAAAAGACGTTTATCGTAGGGGAGCTGTATAACATCATGGACAAGCTTTATGATATGAAGACCGCGGGCGGTCCGATGTTCGAGCTGTACTTCAAGAATGCAATCTTGCTGCTCATGGAGGATGCGCGCAATGAGCCGGCCACGTTGATGGAAATCGGACGTATCTTTACCGATGACGCCTTCCGTGAGCGCAAGCTTGCGCGGATTTATAACCCAACTGTCATTGACTTCTGGGAAAAGGAAGCTTCAAAGTCTACTGGTGAACATTCACTGGCAAACATGACCACATATATCACTTCGAAATTAAACGCATTCACCGCGAATGATTTCATTCGTCCGATCATCGGACAGCCGCAATCGGCGTTCAACTTCCGACACGTGATGGATGAGCAAAAAATTCTCCTCGTCAGCCTTTCAAAGGGTCGCATCGGAGATCTTAATATGGGGTTGCTTGGTATGGTCATTGTCGGCAAGATCTTGATGGCAGCACTCTCACGCACCGATATTCCCGAATCTGAGCGCAAGATGTTTAATTTGTATTTGGACGAGTTTCAAAATTTTTCGACCGATGCCATTAATACCATCTTTTCTGAGGCACGCAAATACGGCTTGAGTCTGACGGTTGCGCATCAATTTGTTGCTCAATTACCTGATAAGATCAAAAGCTCGGTATTCGGCAATGTCGGATCGAAGGTTATCATGCGTGTCGGTATTGAAGATGCTGAAGTATTTGAAAAGGATCTTGCGCCGACTTTCACCAAGAATGATCTTGTGAATCTGAAGGCAGGGCAGGCTTATGCAAAGTTGCTTCTTAACGGCCAGGTTGCGCGACCCTTTAATATGCAGACGTACAACGTCGCATGGGGCGAACGAACGTTAGTCGAGAAGCTGCGTGAACTGTCTCGTTTGAAGTTTGGGCGTGATCGGCAGGAGGTGGAGGAAGATATATTGCGGAGATTAAGAAATTAAACAATTGGCTTATTGCGCATTGCGAATTACGGATTTTGAACGCTGGATAATTTAAGGGGGTAATTTGTAATGCGTAATTCGCAATGGAATAATTCAAATTAAATGGTTTTACCAAACATCATCAAAGATAATTATTTGCGTGTGGTCCTTGCAGTCACGTTCGCGTTGCATACAATCATCACGATCATCGTATTGGTACATTTTTTGCCGCGGAGAGAGTCTATCGTCCTGCACTTTGATGCCTATCGAGGTATTGATTTTGTGGGCGGTCGCATTGATCTTGTTGGCATTCTTTTGTCCGCATATATCATGCTTGCGCTCAACCTTCTGCTTGCCGATTTTTTGTACGCACGGGATAGGTTTTTTTCTTACGTGCTTGCGTTCGCCAGCTTGCTGCTTGCAATGCTGTTTGCCGTTGCGATGATGATCGTTTATTCGATTAACTAATCCATATAATCGTTTGAGTCCTGTCGCGTCATGCGCGGGCGATCACCAGTGCGAGGATTTGCTTTGCGCCGGCCGCTTTGAGTGTTTGTGCGGCTTCGGAGAGAGTCGCTCCGGACGTTGAAACATCATCTATTAAAATGATGTTTTTGTTCCATACGCACTCCGGGCGTGAGATAATGAACGCATCCATCATATGCGCGAAGCGCTCATGGTGCGTTTTTGTTTGCGCTTGCGCGTCATTGTGCACTATTTTTATAAGTAGTTCGTCATACGGTAATTTGAGCGCTGACGCGAACGATTTTGCGATGAGCGCCGATTGGTTAAATCCGCGCTTTCGTTTCTTTTTCACATGCAGTGGGATGGGGATAACGATTGGTGCCGTATCGAATAGAGATGGATGAGGGTTAAGATTTTGTGCGTATTCAATAAGTAAGCGAGCGAGCGGTTCAGATAGCGCATGTATTCCCTGGTATTTGTATGCATAGATGCAGTTTTTGATGACCGGATCCATATACAATGTCGCTGATCCGAGTAGATATGGAAATCGGCGAGCGTCGGGTACGCTATGGTTGCAAATGCGTCTGTTGTGCGCGAGTCGGGTTTTGCAGATCGGGCACGTCAGGGTTGTGCATTTTTCTATAGAGGTGTAACAGTTATCGCAAAGCGATCCTGAAGAATCGCGCATATACATTTCGCAATTGACACAGAGCGGAGGAAAGAGAATGTTAAAAAAGAAGTGAATAACGGTTCGAATCATACGCAGTATCTGCTTCATTATTAATCAAAAATATAGTATAGTATACGGTATAGTATTCTGCTGCGCATCTATTTTATCGACACCATGTTTGGAATGAAATTGTTTGGATCAACCTCATATCTTGGCGTAGACATCGGTACTACGTCTATTAAAATTGCCGAGATCGGCAAGGGGAGTTCCGGTCCTGAATTGCAAAACTACGGTATTTTGGAAAGTTACGGCCATTTGGAGCGGGTTAATAATGCCATCCAGACGAGCACACTCAAAATCATGGAGGCCGATACAATCCAACTATTAAAGACACTGGTTAAGCGGTCTAATTTTAAGTCGCGGGAGGCTATCGTTTCCATTCCGTCATTTGCCGCGTTTATTACGCTTTTTGAGATGCCTCAGATGAAGGATTCCGATATTTCAAAGGCTATGCAGTTTCAAATCGGACAATATATACCGCTTCCGATTACTGAAGTTTCGATCGATTGGCTTAAGGTAGGCGAGCGGCAGGATGAACAGGGGTTTATCAAGGAACAGATCTTGCTCGTTTCGATCCCTAATGAGGTTATCGAAAAATATAGACGCATCTTCTCCGCGTCAGGGCTAACGTTGCGAGCGCTCGAGATCGAAAGTCTTGCATTGCAACGTTCCGTGACTGACGTTTCTATGTCGCCGACACTCGTCGTTGATATCGGATCGCGTTCTACCAATATTGCCGTCATCGATAAGGGTAATTTGCGCTACAATTATCAGACAGACATGTCGGGCGCGAGTATTACGCAAGCGCTTGCGGGAGGATTGGGAGTGAAGATCCGTCGTGCTGAAAAATTAAAACGTGAGCGGGGTATTTTAGGGGGTTCCGAATCGGAGCTATCCACATTGATGATGCCTTTCGTTGATGCTATACTAAATGAAGCAAAGCGTGCGAAAGGTAAGTATGAGCAAAATTTTGGCAACGCCGTTACACAAGTCATTCTTGCGGGAGGCGGCTCGAAAATGCCAGGCATTGCTCCTTACGCGCAAGAACAGTTTGGACTCCCTGTTACCATTGGCGATCCATTTTCAAAAATTCATTATCCACCCGCACTTGAACCTATCATTCGGGATCTTGGACCATCGTTTGCGATTGCCATTGGTCTTGGTGTTAAAGAATTCTCCGACGGTTCGCTCTAATTTAAAAGAGGCCGTATGGAAGTTTGAGACGGGATGGTAGGGTACATCATCCTACCGCTTAAACCTCTTACCTCAAATCTCTAACCGCATACTGCATATCTATGCCATACACACAATCAGCGTTACAGAGTGAATTATCAAAGCAACATACATCGGCTGCCGGCTGGCCGTGGCGATTAATGACCCTTTCATTGATCGTGCTTTTGACCGTGGCTGCGGTCTATGCGGGTATGAAGTTTGGGTTTCAAGATGCGTATCTCAAGTCACAGCTAAAAAGTGCCAATGCCGAATCTGCCGACGTATTCAAATCGGTCACCGCTGAAGAACAAAAGCAAATCTTTAATTTTTATTCGCAACTGAGCAATATTCATTCCCTGCTGGATACTAGGGGGAAGGGCATTCTTTATCTGGATCTACTTGAAAAGAACACATTGAAGACTGTTACGTATAGCAATATCGGAGTTATTGTTGCCGACAAGGAAGTTAACGTGGATCTCGACGGAAGAGCTTCTTCTTACGGTGCTATTGTTCAACAGATGGACCTCTATAAAAAAATGCCGGGTGTGAAGGATGTGAAATTGTCAGGTGCCCGTGTCGGAGGGCAGGCTGCTGATGGGGTGCTGTTTTCCATGAAAATAATTGTAAATCGATAATAACCATCGTATGAAATATCTTTCCAAACGATTCATTAGCGTACTCCTCTCATTTACATTCATCGCCATCGCGATGGTCATATATGTCAACCTTATCAAGCCCGTGTATGCAAACATCAAGGAGGATCAGGCGGAACTCTCTGCACTGAGGCAAAAGAACCACGAATATACCGAAGTGTTTGGAAAATTGAAGGCAATTTTGGATGAACTCAAAAAATCTTCCAATCTTCAGGATAGAATATCGATGACACTTCCCTTGGATCCCAACGCATCTGATTCCATGAATCAGATCACTGCGGTGGCGATCGCCAATGGTCTTTCAGTTGCTTCTATTGATATTGCTAGCGCCCCCATCATTCCCACTGCAGGTGTGAAGGCGGGAACTGTTTCTTTGATTAAGAGTACTGGCGTTTTAAAAAATACCGTCAAAGCTTCGGGGAGCTATGCGCAGATACGGGCATTTTTGCAGGGCATTGAATCGGGAGTGCGTCTATCAAGTATTAAATCTCTCAAGATTTCCAAGGTTGGTGTTTCTAATACTCTCGATCAGTTTTCTGTAGCCGCGGAAATAGAAACCTATTATCAAGTAAATTAATCACGTATGGCAATTGTTATCGAAGGAGAAAAGAAAAGTGTCGATTGGGGATTTATATTAGGTATTTTGTCAATCGTCGGCATTATTGGAGTCGCGATTGTCTACCTGTTTTTTGTAAATCCTGAAACGGTACAGCAACTCACAACTACGCCCGATCAACAGCGCCTCAGCGAATTTTCAAAGACGAAGCTAAGACCGGAGGAGATTTTGAACAGCGCCGAGTTTCAGTCACTCCGCACTACGGCAACGATACCCGTTCCGAGTGAAGGGGAGATTGGCAAGGTTAATCCCTTACTCCCACAATAACCCGTATGGTCGGCGATCTACCGTGTTGCCTTCCTCGTTTGCTCCCGCGAAGGAGTCCATCTCCATCTTGGGCGCAAGCCTCGTCGGCGCCTCGCAGCTCACTCAACCATACATGTTATTGGCATCGCTATCATTATTGAATGCCGAACGAACCTCATGGAAAACAAGACATTAGTTGATGCTTTAATTCAAGATAATCTACTCGGAGAGATCGAGGGACGAAAGGTATTGCAGGAGGCCGCGCTTGCGCGTCGTCCCGTTGATGAATTGATCTACGAACAGCGATTGATTGATGAAGAAAAACTTGCCATGGAAAAGGGCAAGCTTTTGAATGTACCGTATCGAAAGATCGACCCACAAGAGATTAGCGATGAAACACTTAAACTGTTTCCCGAGGAAACAGTGCGTAATTATAAAGTTATACCAGTCAGCATTAAGGATGATCTTTTGATCGCGGGTATGGTCAATCCTGATAATGCTCAGGCTCAGGAAGCACTCAAATTTATCGCAAAACAGCGTCGCTTGAATGTAGGGGCATATATTATTACCCCTTCGCTTTGGGAGATGATTTTGCGAAGATATTCGCCCTATCGCAGTCTTATCGATGAAGCGGTTAGGGCGAGTTCGAGTATTTCGACGAAAGGTGCCGGGCCTACCCAGATCGTCCAATTGGAAGAAACAAGAGCGGGGAACTCGGACGAAACGCCTATTATTCGGATCGTATCAACGACGCTAAAGGAAGCCGTTTGGGAGCGCGCATCTGATATTCATATCGAGCCACAACGCAATCGTAGTCGCATCCGATTCCGTATCGATGGCGAATTGCAGGAGGTTTCTACGCTACCATTGGCGCTGCATTCCCTAATCGTATCGCGCGTCAAGATTTTGGCGAATTTAAAGATCGACGAAACACGTATTCCTCAAGACGGACGATTCCGTACTGTTTTGTTTGGTCGGGATATAGATTATCGCGTCGCAACGTTTCCGACTCCCGTTGGGGAGAAGGTCGTTATTCGTGTACTTGATCCTTCGACCGGATTGCGTGGTCTCGAAGATCTTGGCTTACGTGGTCGCAACCTAGATACTGTCAAAAAAGGAATAGAAAAACCTTATGGCGTTATTTTGATCACCGGGCCGACCGGTTCGGGAAAGAGTACGACGCTGTATGCATTGATGCAGCTTTTAAACAAACCGGATATTAATATTGTCAGCCTCGAAGATCCCGTCGAATACTACATGGATGGATTGAATCAGTCTCAGGTGAAGCCGGAGATTGGATACGATTTTGCTTCGGGACTCCGCCAGATCCTCCGGCAAGATCCTGATGTTATCATGGTTGGAGAAGTCCGCGACGAAGAGACTGCAGGGTTGACCATTCAAGCCGCACTGACCGGGCATATCGTGCTTTCGACGCTCCACACAAACAATTCTGTCGGAGTTATCCCGCGACTTATTGATATGAAGGTACAGCCATTTTTACTTCCCGCTGCCTTGAATATCATGCTTGCTCAGCGGTTGGTTTCTCGTTTGTGCCAGCAGTGTAAAGTTGCGCAACCCGCTTCCCAGGAGATTGCCAATGTTATCAGTCATGAGCTCGGTAAACTTACTCCGGAGGCGCGCGGGCAGTATGCTCCGACTGGCCCATACAATATTTATCATGCGCCTGGATGCGAGGTGTGCAAAGGGAAAGGTGTATCGGGACGACTTGCTGTTTTCGAGGTGATGACCATGACTCCTGAATTGGAGCATATTATCAATATCGGTGCTACCGAGAGTTCTATATTGGATGAAGCCCGTCGTCAAGGCATGGTGACTATGCACCAGGATGGCATCTTGAAGGCGCTTGAGGGGTTGGTGTCTATGGAGGAGGTTTTACGAGAAACCGTCGAAATGTAAACCGTCTTATCCTCCTGACGTGTAAAACTTTTACATTTTGGTGAGGAATATGAAATATGGTATACTAATTAAAATATTATTCTACGTGCTTAGAGGGCAGAGTGGCAGTGATTGCGGATAATTTACTTCGCCTGCGGCTCGGAAATTTCTACGATCATGACCGATTACAAACAACAACTTAACGACCTATTACTTTCCACAGCAAAGCAGAACGCTTCCGATCTTCATATTGGTGTCGGAAAATATCCGATGCTTCGTATTGATGGACTACTTATTCCTCTACAAAAAGAGGGGATTGTTACTCCAGAAGTTGCTACTGGCTTGATTGGTGAGTTGTTGACTCCGGCGCAGCGGGAAACGGTTGATCGCGATCGCGAGATCGATTTTTCTTATACATTTGAGGATAAGGCACGCTTTCGCGTCAACGTGTTCTACCAGAAGGGTTTTCTTGCTGCGGCAATGCGCTTGATCCCGCCTGAGGCTAGGACTGTGGAAGATCTCAATCTCCCTCCAATCCTCCATGATTTCACAAAGCTTTCTCAAGGATTTATCTTGGTTGTGGGTCCGGCGGGGCATGGTAAATCTACTACGCTTGCGGCACTTGTAGATGAGATTAACCACACTCGCACCGAACACATCATCACTATTGAAGATCCGATCGAATACATGTTCGTACAGGATAAGGCTATCGTTTCTCAACGCGAGGTCATGAGCGATACGCCAGATTTTCACGTGGCATTGAAGTCATTGTTGCGCCAGGATCCTGATATCGTCATGATCGGAGAAATGCGTGATAAGGAGTCTATTGCGACCGCTATGACCGCGGCAGAAACGGGTCATTTGGTATTCTCCACATTGCATACTAACTCGGCTGCGCAGACGATCGACCGCATCATCGACAGTTTTCCGCCCGATCAGCAGGGTCAAGTCGCTTCTCAATTGGCCGCAACGCTTGTGGGTATTGTTTCCCAACGTCTTATTCCGCGCGTTGATGGAGGGCGCACTCCGGCGTGCGAGATCATGATCGTTAATTCCGCTATTCGTAACCTTATCCGTGAGCGCAAGGCATATCAGATCGATCTTGTTATCGAAACATCCATGCAGGAGGGTATGATCACCTTAAACCGATCACTTGCCGCATTAGTGCGCAGTCGCCAGATCGCATTGGAAGAAGCTGAGCTGTATTCGTTGAATGCATCTGAATTGCGCATTCTTATCGAGCGCGTCTCATAAAATATATGCATTTTGCGAACTGCTTTGTTGCGGGTCCTAATTGGTTCGGTCACCGTACTGATGGTACGACTTCCTCTCTAATTCTCCCGCGCCTTACATCTCATCAAAATGGCAAATATTTTATCTAAAAATAAACAGGGTAAAAAGCACGACGATGAAATTCAAATACCAAGCACGAAATAAAGAAGGGGAGTTGCAGGTAGGATTTGTCGAGTCGTATTCCCAAGGGGGTGCGGCCGATATTTTGGTATCCCATGGATTGTATGTCTTAAGCCTTGAAAACGCAGAGCAGGAGAATTTCTTTGATAAATTCATGCTTGTTTTTAAGCGCGTTACATTAACCGATAAGATGGTTTTTAGTCGACAGTTTGCGACTTTGCTGGAAGCAAAGGTTTCTTTGAGTGATTCGTTGAAGAATCTACAAAAGCAGACGTCCAGTGCGACTATGAAGGAAGTAATCCATGAGATCACGGCTGACATCGACAGCGGGCTTTCGCTTTCTCAATCGCTTGAACGACAGAAGGAAGTCTTTTCCGAATTTTATGTCAGTATGATCCGCTCCGCAGAGATTACCGGCCGATTAGAAGAGGCAGTCATTTATCTTGCAAATTATTTGGAAAAACAAAAGTTGTGGCGATCTCGTGTGATTAACGCACTTATTTATCCCGCCGTACTTATCGTCATGTTTATCGGCATTGTTCTTCTGATGGTTACCTTGGTGCTCCCTAATATCAGACCTATTTTAGAGGAAGCGGGGGCTGAATTGCCATGGTATACGAGTGCTGTTTTGAATAGTGGGGATATTATTATCAACTGGTGGTGGATCATCATCATCGCCGTTGTTCCACTTGTTATGTTCGTCTTGGAATACCTTCGTAGTGATGAGGGTAAAATCGTCCTGGATGAGATTCTCTTGCGAACGCCCGTCTTTGGGAAGATGTTTTCAAAGATGTATATTGCCCGCTTTGCAGAATCACTTGCTATCTTAATTCAAGGGGGCATCCCCATCGCGCAAGCATTAGAGATCACGTCCCGGTCGATTGGCAGCTCGGTCTTCGAGGATGTTCTGCATGAGGTAAGCGAACAGGTGCGCGGAGGAGAACTTCTTTCGACCGCACTTGGCCGGTATGATTTCTATTTTCCGCCTCTTGTGAGCCAGATGATTTCCATCGGAGAAACGACTGGTCGACTCGATGAACTGCTTTCTCGCATATCCACGTTCTATACCCGTGAGGTCGATGATATCATGGGCCGGCTTGGTGAATTGATTCAGCCGCTTGTCATTGCAATCATCGGTGTATTTGTCGGCTTCTTGTTTGCATCCATCCTCGTTCCGATATATAATATGGTAAAGTCATTCGGCGCATAATAGTAACCGAAAACTAACAACCTACGACCAATAATGAAAGCCGTAGGAATATAATAATTATTTTTATGAAAACATTGCATTACAAAAAAGGTTTCACGTTGGTTGAAATGCTTATCGTCATCGCCATCATCGCAATCCTCGCTTCCGTTGCGTTGGTAAGCGTTGGAGGAGTTCGACAGTCCGCTCGTGACACGAAGCGCGTTTCTGATATCAGCAAGCTACAGCAGCAACTCGAAGTATATTATTCCCAGAATGGCGCCTATCCGGCCGATCTTGCAACCTTCTCAGCCTTTGCCGGTTCTGAAGCAAACTTCACTGACCCGCTCAATGACCCGTATGCGTATGCCGCATATGACAACGACCAGAAATATCTTCTTGGTATTAATATGGAAGGAGGGACTTCTGCAGAAAATGAACCGAACGAAGTCGACGCGCTTCCTACTGGGCTTGCAGCATTCAGCATCTCATGTACCGAAGCTAATCTTGGTTACTGTGTCGGCAACTAATAGCTTAGCTGAACAAACGTGGATTACCTATTGTATCTGAGTCTTGCCATATTTGGCCTGATCTTCGGAAGTTTTCTTAACGTTGTGACTATTCGATATAACCCCGACAAGGGGTTTTCGAATATTAAGTCCATCGGGGGGCGTTCGCATTGTCCGAACTGCCGCAATCAATTGGCATGGTACGAGCTCGTACCCGTGCTTAGTTTTTTGTCTCTTCGCGGAAGGTGTCGCCATTGCGGACATGCCATATCCTTGCAATATCCGTTCGTTGAATTACTGACCGCACTTATCTTCGTCGTTGTTCCAATGCAGGTTATCCTGTCTTCTCGCATACTTGTTCTTGTGGACGTTAACGCTCATATTGGTGGTATTATTGCGCTTGCGGCTCTTTGGACCGTCGCATTTGTGCTGTTTCTTGTCCTGGCGATCATTGACTTCAAGCACATGATCATTCCCGATTCTATCAATGTTTCTTTAGCAGTTCTCGGGATTGCGATCGCGGGTGTTACACAGTGGGTGCATGGATTCGGCGCGTTCCAGGGCTCGTTTTTGCGCCACTATGCCGTTATTTTTGGATTCCGCGATACTATTTGGATGAATCATCTTTTTGCTGCGATCATCGGGCTGCTCTTTTTTGGCGGAATCATCGCGGTGAGCCGCGGTCGTGCCATGGGGTGGGGCGATTTAAAGCTTGCGGGCGCCCTTGGATTGTTGTTCGGCTGGCCTGATGTTGTATTGGTCTTTGCTTTTTCTTTTATTATTGGTTCGATCATCTCGATCGGCTTGATGATGCGCGGCCGCAAGCATATGAAGGATGCCGTTCCCTTTGGTCCGTTTTTGGTTATTGGCGCAGTGATGGTATTTTTCTTCGGATTTCAATTGGTGTCGCTGTATTTCGGCATGTTCGATGTGATATAATTAATGCATGCGACAAACAAGGCGTAGCATTTACCGTGTAGTGGGACGACGGGGGACGACCCTCGTAGAGATCATGATCGTTTTTGGACTCGTTTCCCTATTGATCTCTGCGACGGCTGTTTATAACCGGGCTATTCAGCGACAGATTGTTCTCACGCGTGAACATGCTACTGCGCTTGGTCTTTTTATTCGTGCACGTTCGGCGGGACTTACCGCCCCAAGAGGCACTTCTGGGGAGCTTGTTTGCGGATACGGCATCCATATCGATGCCGCATCGAGAACATTCACCTTCTTTAAGGATCTCGGAATATCTCCAGCCGATTGTTCGTCTGCGGACTTTTCTTATACCGATGCTACCGAGAAGATCGACCAAAAAATTTTAGGAGATTCGGTTAGCGTCACTGACAGTGGCGTTTCTGATATCGTATACACGCCACCCTATGGGAAGGTCTATACGGACGGAATTGAAGCATCTGATTCTGTTTCGGTCATTATTACTAGCCTTGATACGGGTTCGGCAAAAGGGATCAGGGCAAATGCCTTTGGGCAGATAACAGAATATCTATTACCAACGCCATGAAGCAGAAAGCCCACATACATTCACGTGGATATTTATTAATCGAAGCCATGGTCGCTATGACCGTTTTAACGACCGGAGTGCTTGGTATCTTTGCGTTGATGTCCCAATCGATCAAACTTACCCGCGTGATTAACGATCAATATATAGCAACCTATCTTGCCGCAGAAGGTATCGAAGTGACAAAAAATTTGTTGGATGCAAATACTCCCGATATTAACGCGGGGCGACCCTGGAATGATGGTGGATTCGACAGTAGTGGATGCTATGAGATCGATATTAATACCTCAGCTTTGAGCAGTGCCTCTCCTGTTGCGTGTGCCGCTGGAAGTGTTACTCCGTTGCAGTTTGATGGATCGGTCTATCAGTATGGATCGGGTTCGGCAACTCGTTATACGCGGACGGTTGATGTTCAGCCAATCGGCACGATCGGCGTGCGGATTGTTTCGACGGTTGCCTGGGCAGCGGGTGCCTCGTCTATTACATTGGAGGATAAATTTTATGATTGGCACTGATCTATGGATATAACACCACTGCATCGTAAGCGCACAGCGCGCACGGGCGTTACTTTAATCGAATTCGTTGTTGCGTTCGGTATTTTTACCATGCTGATCACAATTGCGAGCGGCAGCTTTATTCGTTCCATGCGAGTACAGCGCACTTCGCTGCAGCTTATGTCGGTTAACGACAATATGGGAATTACGCTAGAACAGATGATGCGTGAGATGAGAACCGGATACCATTTCTGCACTGCCACCGACGGGATGACATACGCGGGCATTCCTGCGGAGGTTATCACCCAGTGTCAAAATCTTGCGTCCGGTCTAAACTTGAGCGAGATTCAGTTCTTTAATGCGAGTAACGAAATCGTCCGCTATCGCTGGATAAACGAAATGCTCGAAAAGGGAATCTCGCGTGCGGAATTTTTTGATCCGGTCGCCGGGGCTTCGCTCTGCGGCGACGGCACTTTGGATATTGTGAACGGCATCTGCTACCACATCATCACGGGGGATAATATTAAAATCACAAACGCATACTTCAGACCGAGTTATAACGATGACGGTGATGGCTATTCGCCGCGCATTACATTGAGTTTTTCATTGACGACTAATGATCCAGTCGCCGAATCGATTGCCACTCCTATAACCATTCAGACGACGGTCAGCGCACGCTGTGGAGAATCTACCTGCCCTGGGGATAGTTGATGCAATAATAGATATTCACTTATGAAAAAAACCATCTTTCCTCATAACCCATATCGGACCGGACAGTCGATGATTCTTACCGTATTGGTACTTTCGAGTGCCGTTCTTGCCTTATCGGCTATCGGCGGTTATATGATGCTGATTCGCCTGCGTATCAATTCTGACATCGTCAATACGACCAAGGCTATTTATATCGCCGATGCGGGTCTTGAATGTGAGGCGTACAATCAATTCCAATTGGCGGACATTGATTGTAATGACATCCCGTATAATGCATTTCCTCATACGAGCGGGGTAGTGGATCCTAGGGCCTCTTATGTTAGTGAATATACCGCCGGCCCTCCCTCGTATATGCTATCAAAGGGGTCGTATCGATCTGCGAGTCGCTCCTTTAGACTTGGTTTTTAAACCCCTATTGCAATACACCCTTCCTTTGGGGCGTGTTTATTTTGCTCTCAAAATGGGCTATAGTTGATATACATATTATATAACGATCTACCGTATGCAATTCAAAAAAGTTGAGAAAAAGTGGCGGGAAGCATGGAAAAAGGAGGGTGTCTACCGGGTAAAGGATGCTGTTAAGGGAAAGAAGAATTTTTATCACATGGTTATGTTCCCGTATCCGTCGGGGGATTTGCATATCGGGCATTGGTATAATTTTGCGCCGGCAGACGTGTTTGCGCGGTTCAAGCGTATGCGCGGGTTTAACGTTCTTTCTCCAATCGGGTTTGATGCATTCGGTCTTCCGGCTGAGAATGCGGCGATCAAGCGCGGAATCCATCCGAAGACGTGGACGTATAAGAATATCAAGACGATGACGGCCCAGTTAGAAAATATGGGTACGATGTATGACTGGGAGCGAAGCGTGATCACTGCCGATCCCGAGTATTATAAGTGGACGCAATGGATGTTCTTGCAATTGTTCCATGCCGGGCTGGCATATCGCACGAAGGCAAAGGCAAACTGGTGTCCGAAGGATCGGACTGTTCTTGCGAATGAGCAGGTTATTGATGGTAAGTGTGACCGGTGTGGAACCGAGGTCGTGCAGCGTGATATTGACCAATGGCTTCTGAAGATCACCAGCTACGCCGATCGGCTATTGGCTGACTTGGAAGGACTTGATTGGCCGGAGAAGACCAAGGCTATGCAGCGTAACTGGATCGGAAAATCCGAGGGTTCGTTGGTTGCGTTTGCTATTGAGGGTATTGACCAAGCTGTTTCAAAAGAGACGCTTAAATTCAGGCCGTATTTGATCGCACCGGTTCTTTCGGGTGAAAAATATATTACTCATCGTCTTGAGTCAAAAGCTGTGAAGGTGGGAGATCTCGTGCCACTCATCAATTGGGCGAGTAAGGAGCAATTTGGGTTGGCGCGTATTACTAAGGTAGTTAAGGACGTGATGAAAAATGTTTCCGAAACTCAGGATGGCCATGAGAAATTCAAGAACCGAAAGGAATTTTATGCAACGTATGCAAAATATTACAACAAGGTCGTCGATGATGATACCGCTATTTGGATGTATCACTTTGAGTTGGTTTCGCCATCGATTGATGTATTCACAACTCGTGTAGATACCATCTTTGGGTGTACCTATGTCGTGGTAGCTCCCGAGCATAAACTCATCGAGGCGCTGAAAGGGCAGATCGAAAATTATAAGGAGGTTTCCGTCTATACCGCCAAGGCACGCAAGAAGCTTGAGCTCGATCGCATGATGGAGGAAAAGACAAAGACGGGAGTCGAGCTTAAGGGTATTCGTGCCATCAATCCTTTTACGGGAGACGCTGTCCCTGTCTATGTCGCGGATTACGTATTAGGCGGTTATGGAACTGGGGCGGTTATGGCCGTGCCGGCACATGATGAGCGTGACCTTGCGTTTGCGAAGCAATTTAAATTGCCGATTAAAGTTTCTGTCGCCGGAACGTCTACCGAGCTAGGGGAATGTATGATTGATGATGGAACGCTGGTCGATTCCGGATCATTTACCGGGATGAATTCTGTAGCTGCGCGGACTGAGATGACTAAGTGGCTCAAGCAGCAAGACTCCGGTTCTGGAACGATCAACTACAAGTTGCGCGACTGGCTTATTTCTCGTCAGCGGTATTGGGGATCTCCTATCCCGCTCGTATTTTGTGAACACTGCAAGACGCGCATCGAATCGGGCGATTACAAGAAAGGAGAATTCACCAAAGGGGAATTGGCTAATCCGGGATGGATCGGCGTGAAGGAGAAAGCACTGCCGGTACTGCTTCCGCCGGTGAAGAATTATCTGCCGACCGAAGAAGGCAAGTCTCCACTTGCGCATTCGAAATCTTTTGTGAATACTTCGTGCCCGCACTGTGCTTCCAAAGGTGTTCGTGAGACGGATACTATGGACACCTTCATGTGCTCTTCTTGGTATTATCTGCGATATCCCGATCCGAAGAATGCAAAGCAATTTGCCGATCCGAAGAAATTGGCGGCGTGGTTGCCAACCGATATGTATATCGGAGGAGCGGAACATTCCGTCATGCATTTATTGTATGCGCGATTTTTCACCAAGGTCCTTTATGATCTGAAGCAGGTCAAATTCAAAGAACCGTTTATGGCATTGCGGCATCAGGGAACGATCCTTGGTCCCGATGGACAAAAGATGTCCAAATCAAAAGGGAATGTTATTGATCCTGACGATCTGGTCGATCGGTTTGGTGCCGATGCTGTGCGGATGTATCTGTGTTTTATGGGCCCGTATGACCAAGGAGGTCCGTGGCAACCGGGAGGTATGGTTGGGATCGCCCGATTCCTTCAGCGCACTGAACAATTATATGATGCATATAGCAAAGGTGCGCATACTGCGAAGCGATCGGCAAAGGGTAATCCATTGAAGAAGATTTTGCATCAGACTATCAAGAAGGTTACGGAAGATATCGCAGAGTTCCGTTTTAATACGGCTGTGAGTTCGTTAATGATATTACTTAATGCAATGGATGATCAGCGTGAATATATCGATGCTGAGGTTCTTGAGCAGTTCCTCCTCCTACTTGCCCCATTCGCCCCTTATTTTGCTGAAGAATTGTATCGTGGCTTGTTGGGCAATAAGACATCTATTCATATCGTGCCATGGCCGAAGTATGCTGCCCGCCTTGCCGTCGAGAATGAGTTTGAACTCGTGATCCAGGTCAATGGCAAGACGCGTGACACCATGCGGGTGCCCAAGGGTACTACGCAAGAGCGCGCACGTGAGATTGCACTTGCTTCCCCAAAGGTGCACGCCGTCGCCCTTGGTATGCAGGTCAAAAAGGTCATCTTCGTTCCCGACCGACTTATCAATCTGGTTATAGGAATATGACGAAGCATATCGGGTCGATCATCGCGTGGATTATTATTGCGGGCGTCATTCTCTATGCCGCCCGTCATTTCTCCGATATCGTGGGCGGTGTTACATATGTGAAGCAGTCGATCGACGAGCAGGAGGTTCCTGATGCCGTTGAATTGCTATTCAAGTAGAATCATAAAAATGCACAGCTAACGCTGTGCATTTTTTGGTTCATTTCTTTTCCGCTAGTTTTGGGGATACGATAAACATCCTATTTTTGCGCAGGACCTTCAGTCGAATAATATCGCCAATGGTGTGCGACTCGAGCATATCGCCTAATGTCTTTTCTCCACTAATCCGTTTCTCGTTGCATTCCAGGATAATGTCATGATCTTTGATCCCGGCGAGTGCCGCTGGGCTCTTAGTGATAACACTCTCAGAATATGGTTTTGGACTGACGACCAACGCTCCGTAATCCGTTGGCAATTTGAGTTTTTGTTGCAGGGTTTCATTAATCGTAACATAATGTACCCCGAGAAATGGCTGACGGATTCTTCCAAATTGGCGTAGATCGATCAGATCTTTTTTAAGTGTATTAATCGGAAGTGCGAACCCGATATTTTGTGCGCCCTGGATGATCGCAACGTTAATGCCGATTACCTTGCCATTGATGCCGACGAGTGGCCCACCCGAATTTCCAGGGTTAATGGCCGCATCGGTCTGGATGAGTCCGTGAATCTCCTGTATGGGTGAGCTCGCATCTATCTGTGCCGTGATTGCGCGTGAAAGGCCGGAAATGATGCCACTTGATACTGTATTTTGGACCATGCCGAGTGCATTCCCGACGGCGATGACCGGATCGCCTAATTCACAATGGGAAGAATCTCCCAGTGAAAGAAAGGGGAATGCGTTTTCTCCTGTTATTTTGAGTATCGCGATGTCGCTGAGCGGGTCCCGGGCTAATATCGTTGCCGGATATTTCTTGCCGTCATTGGTGATAATCGTGTATGCGTTTCTTGTTTCGCTGACGATGTGTCTATTGCTGATCACGATGCCCGAAGGATCGACGATGAATCCTGATCCATTTCCCACTTTGAGCATTCCATTTTTATCGGTTTGTTGTTTGAGAAATCCAAGTTCCTTGCGTTTGAGCCATAGCGGGATATCGGGAAAGTGTTCCACTGCTTCACGTTCGATTTCGCCGAACTTTTTTGATACGACGATCGTTACGGTTGCCGGGATGACCTTCTTGATCACCGATACAAAATTATTTGCGTGTTCCATATGTTTTTATTGTAGCATGAAAGGAGACATTGATGGAATTATTTTGAAATACGACACTATTTTAGTGTATACTGCATCATATGAACATTCGCCGGCCAAGCGATATTAGAAAAAAACAGAATAAACGGGATTCTAAGAAGAAATACATCATCGCCGGAGGGAGCGCTGTTTTTTTACTACTGGTCGTCGGATCGGTATTCGGTATTCGTCAGACATCGTTGTTCCGTATCGATTCCGTTTTCGTAGAGGGGATACCGGAGGCGTATGGCGTTCAGGTGCGACGCGATCTCGAATCCTTTTCGAGGGATCATTCGCTTGTGTTTCGATTTTTAGGTAGCGGCAATATGATCGCATGGGATGGCACACCTTCGGCGTTTTTGGACGCAAATCCCCAATTTCGCGATGTTCGCATATTAAAGGATTATATGCGCAAGTCCGTAACCATCATTGTCGATGGCCGTGAAAAATTTGGCGTGTGGTGTCATGATCCGGCACGCTCCACCTTGATGCCGATCGAAGAAGGAGCTGCGAGCACTACGACTAATAATGAAGAATACGAAGAGGAAGAGCCGGATGATACATGCTATTGGTTTGATCGCGATGGTGTGCTATTCGCGCGTGCTCCTCAGGTTAAGAGCGAGCTGTTTAATCGAGTCTATGATTCCACGGGGCGCTCGATTGGGTTGCGTGAAAAGATCCTTCCTGATCGGCTTTTCGTGAATTTGGCAAAGATATTCAAATTGATGGAGATGGCGCAGATCAATACCAAAACCGTATTTGTGCGCGACCTGGCATTGGAAGAAGTCGATACGGATTCAGTATCCGATCCGAGGATTATATTCAGTCTACGAAACGATCCTTTGTTCGCATTGAGCGCGATTGACGCATTAAAACAATCGGGAGAGTGGAGCGGATTGCACTATGCGAATTTTACCGTAGAGAATCGTGCTTCGTATAAATAATGACCAGACAAATAAAAAATCATCCGGGAGAAGGATGATTTTTTATTTGTCTGGTCATTCCACATGCGAAGACAGTTTTTTTATCAGCTTCAGATCCCACTCCTTTAGATCGTCTAGCAGTTTCATGTGAGGATCGATTGCGATCGACCGCCCCAGGTATTGGCCGCTCGTAAAGTGGGGGAATATGACGTAGTCCGCGCCGTGCTGATATAACCGCTCCACCTCCTTTTCATCATCCGATCGAACGATAATTTTTATGTTGCACCCTTGCTTTTTAAGAGTAGTAACCTCCTTGATCAACATGTCGTTGTTTTTGAAATCGGATGTGGTTGATATAACAAGCCGTGCATTGTGTAGATTTGCCTTTTCCAATATCTCCTCATCATCGATATCGCCAAATAAATATGTGTACCCATATTTTTTCAAAAAGTGGATTATTTCGGGATCGAAGTCGATCACGAGCACATCTTCTTTTTTGAGATTGAATGCAATACTTTGGCCGATACGATGCGCTCCGATAAGTATGATGGGTTTCGCGAACTCTTCATCTTCGGATATTTTTTCCGAGAGGTTTTTCCGTTGGAACAATGATAGGAGCGGGATTAGTCGCTGATAGATTGGCTCCGCGTGCGTTACAAGATACGTCGAGACTGCAATACTAAGAATCGTCGCTCCCGTTATAATGGCGACAATCTCGGTCGAGAGATGTCCGAGCTTCATGCCGATACTCGCAAGCACAAGGCTGAATTCGGATACCTGTGCAATGGTCATTCCCGTGAAAAAGGATGTCTTTTTGCGATAGCCCATAGCTCCCATGATCGCGAGTATGACGAGCGGCTTGATAATTAATACGAACAGCGTGAACGCCATAAGTGGCAGGATGATGTTTGTATAACTGGTAAACACGAGTGATGAGCCAAGAATGACCAAGAAGATGAGGATGAAGAAATCCCGTAGATATTTTATCTTTGAAACAATCTGAAACTGATGGGATGAACTCGAGAGGGATATACCCGCAAGTAATCCGCCTACCTCGATCGGGAAGCCGATGGCAGGATGCGATACGGTTGCCGCAACGATGAATGCCCAGCTGAGACTACTGAAGAAGGTTAATTCTTGAGAGAGCGCTATCTTGTCGAAAATGACTGGGATAACCTTTCTCCCGATAAGGATCGTTGCTCCAAAGAGCAGGGCCGCCTTGCCGATTGTGAGTGCCAGTTGCATAGGCATAAACCCGGTTCCTGACGCAATGCCCGAAAGAAGTACGAGAATGAGAATGACTACCATGTCCTGAATTAAGAGGAGTCCAACGCTTAACTTGCCATAGAGGCTACCCGTATCTTTTTTTTCTGAGAGCATCTTTATTACGATGACTGTGCTTGATAGCGTGAGCGCTATCGCAATATAGGCCGATTCGACCGGAGAAAAATGGAACAGCGTTGAAAGTAGAAACCCGAGCGCGAACGTGAGTGCGATCTGCGCCCCACCGATAACAAAGGACGGTTTGCCTATTAGTTTTAATGACTTGAAGTCTATCTCGAGGCCTACCAGGAAGAGTAGGAACATAATCCCCAGGTCGGAGAAGATTCGAAGCGTTTCCGCATTATTTAAATGAAAAAGGCCCAGATGGCTGATGATAATACCCGTACCGATGAAGGCCAAAATAAGCGGTTGTTTAAAAAGTCGCGCAATGATGCCAAGCATGGTTGCGATCAAAACCACGACGGCGAGTTCTAATATTCCTGTACCCATATTACTTCAGTATAAAGGTAAACCGGGAAAATAAAAAATATACCCAAGGAACAAAAACACCCTTCGACATACTGCCAAAGGGTGTGTGTGATAGCGATGATGAGTCGCTATTTTTCAACGATGAAGAATTCCGCCAACCTGCGCACTACTTCGAGTCCCAGTGCGGAATCTTCTCCCGGGATGTTTCGTTCGTGGATGCTGCGGATCTCGTCCAGAGTCGTTGCACGGCCGAGATCCGCCATGGATAGATTGAGCATTTTCTGGACCGCCTGATTGAACAGGCGCATTTTGGTCGGATCCTGCTTGCACAATCGCCGCACGAACTGGTCAACTTGTTCATACGTGACTGCCCGATCGAGCTGTTCCTCGAGTGAAATCTTCCGCATAGGGGCGCTCTTGCTGAGCTTTAACAGAAACGTCTTTGCCATGCTGAGCGGAATATTCCCCGCCTCTGCAAGAGCCTCCACGTTAACAATCGCTCCGTTGGGCAACTGCAGTTCTTCCATTTATGCCTCCTGTGTCTGCGTTGGGGGATAGGTATGTTCTGGGTGCTTTATATAATATTTTATTTATTATGTCAAACTCTTATTTTGGCTGATTATAATACTGAAGTTGTATTCCAGGTCACTCCACTCTTCTGCGTGCTCCGCGCCGATGCGTTTTCTTTTGATGATGTGCTCGGCAGGAATGCTGACATCGCGATCTTCGAACCATAGGCCACTTTCTTTTGTTGCATGTGTGCCATCAAACTCCTTCCCTATCTTAAGGAATCTCGTGAGCTCTGCCGGGCCTTGAATGTGTTCGATCTCGCCCGTCGGCAGCATGACAAGTGCGCTGCGAATCAGTATTGCTGCGGGATAATCCTTTGGGCCAGTTACGATATGCAGTATAGGTCGAGCGCTGTCGATTGCTTCGGTTGCCGTAAAATAATTAGTCAGTGTCTCTTTGTTTACCCGTTGGGATATATGAACACTGCCTGCTTTCGCAAATAGCGTCTCATTGTGATCCTTGCGCCCTCCGTAGGCGGGGGATAGCCTGTCTTCCGGTCCGTCATACGTCTCCACTTCGGTGACCATCAGCGACCAGGCGTGATCGTTGTACTCGCGGACTAAAAATTTTCCAAGAAGATCCTGGGCAACGATTAGTGCTTCGCGATCAAAAAATTCATGAGGAATCGGTCTGTGCATATGTGATTATCCTACAATAAAAATTCCGCCAGACAAAGTGTCTGGCGGAGTTTTTATGCACGCTTGGATATTTTTTTGGGCGTCGCTTTTGTCACCTTTACTGCGACCTTCTTTCCTATTTTCGCAGTATCTTTGGGTATCGTGATCACGAGAATGCCGTTTTCGCATGATGCTTTAATCTTCTTTTCGTTGACCGGTACCGGCAAACGAATTAGGCGTTCAAATGATCCCCTCCGTATCTCCTTCCTCCAGTAGCCTTTTTCTTGCTCCTTTTCCTTCTGCTCTGAGGTGCCCGCTATATGGAGAATACCGTCCTTGATCGAGATCTCGATCTTGTCGGCATCAATACCAGGGACGTTCATTTCCGCTATGACATTCGGACCTTTCTCATAGATATCCATCGACGGTCGCAGTGGCGCATAGTCCGATAGTGATGGAAAATCGGCGTCGAAAAAACGGTCCATGTCAAAGAGTGATCGATAGGGTAATAATGGCATATGGTGATAATACAATTATATAGCCGACCTTTATTATATACCACAAGTATACTATACTAGTGGCATATATTTCATCTTGCTATGAACACTGGACCCGATCATGATCATCACCTTGTTGCCGCTCTTGAGGCGCTTTTATTTGTACATGGAGATCCGTTGGATGTAAAAAAGATTGCTTCGGTTTTAAAAACCGAAGCATCCAATGTCGAAGGGGCGATTGCTACACTGGCCGGACACCTGGAACAGGAGGGGCGCGGGTTGATGCTTGTGCGTCAGGAGTCGCGTGTGCAGCTTGCGACCAAGCCCGCCTTCTCTTCATTGGTTGAGTATTTGGTCAAAGATGCCTTTGAAGAAAATCTTACTCCCGCAGCACTCGAAACGCTTTCATTAATAGCATACCTTGGTCCTATCTCCCGTGCACGTGTCGATTATCTGCGTGGCGTGAATTCGTCTTATTCCATCCGCAATCTATTAATGCGCGGACTCGTTGAAAAGACAGTTGATCCGCAGAGTGCACACGTCACTGCTTATCGGGTGAGTTTTGATCTTCTTAAACATCTTGGTGTCTCGTCTATCGAAGACCTTCCGGATTACGGCAAATATAAGGAGCAAGAAATCTGACCTAAAGCAACCCGATCTCGCGGTTGCTTTTTTAAAAGGCATGTGGCATAACAATTTCAGCGCCATTTATAATTTATCAAGTCTACGGGTTGTTATCGACCCGCATTAAGGAGTATGCCTTGTGAGCCACATCTTCCGAATGATCGTAGATATCCTTTTATTGTCGAGCTGTTCCCATAATCCGCAATATCTGCCTGGTTCAGTAACCCCTTTCGACGTGTATGGTATCGTCGGCGGCGGCGATGCTGATTCGTTCGCCGCATCGAGTTCCTACGTTGCGTCTGTGTTGACGTCTACTGCGGAGGTGCAGGAAGACATTAAGGCAAAGCGATTTCTGGTTACCGTCTTGGGTGATACGGGTCCGCTGCTCGCGCGCGCGGCTGATCAATCTTGGCCAACAGCATCTATCGCAAAGCTGATGTCGGCCGTTATCGTTGCGGAGCATCTGGATTGTTCCCATTTAGTCGCTATGACTACCAAGGCTATCGCGACCGAAGGGGAATCGGGGCAGTTTGTTCCGCAGGAACAATTTTTGGTTTACGATTTGTTACGGGCAATGCTGATTGCTTCAAGTAATGATGCTGCCGAAGCACTGGCGTTGTATGCCAATCGAGAAACATTTGTGCGCCGTATGAACGAAAAGGCTCGGGAGTTGGGGATGGATCATACGACGTTTGTCGATCCTTCCGGTCTTTCCGACAAGAACCGTTCGACACCTGAAGATCTTCTTACATTAATCGCATTCATCTATGCGAAGCATGCGGACCTGCTTGCTATCACTCGGCTTTCCTCGGTTCGTATTTGTGATGTCCAGTTTGGACATAGGAAGCAGTTGTTATCGACTAACGAGTTTACTCGTACGGCCAGTACTGCTAGCGATGTTCGACGTGTCGAATTCATCGGCGGGAAAACCGGCTATACGGCGTCGGCGATCGGCAACCTTGTTTCGCTTTTTTCCGTGCATGGATATACAATTGCCATTGTCGTCATGGGAAGCACTGACCGATTCGGAGATACTCGACGTTTGCTCGCGCGCGCAGCTCCACGTTTCCGTTAATACCAAAAGCCCCTTACGTGAGGGGCTTTTTTTGCAAGGCGCCAATCCTTCTGATAGAATGGGCTTAATGCGTAGCAGATCCGCTTCGCGTATAGTCCACCCTGTTACAAATTTTAAAATATCTTATTTGTATTGTTACAGCGTTGTTATTCATACCGCTTGGCAATATGTCGGTATAGTATAAAATTTGTAACGGGGTCCAGTTCGACCTGTCTATCTATGAGAAAGAGTAGAATCATTTTATTGGTATTGTTTATCTCGCTTTCCTTTGCGATCGTTAAGGCGATGGAGGACGAAGGAAATCATTATGCTGTCGATCAAACGGCTGTGGTAAAAAATACTATTGAAGCCGTCCTTCAACCGGCCCTTATAACCGAAGGCAGTGCTCCCGAGATCGTTTCCTATCCGGTACTCGCCGATCTGGAACCGGTCTCTTCGAGTACGACACCGGAGACCTGCACTTCCCGAGTAGAAACTCGCTTTGGCTTAGTCCGGCAGCTTAATGGCGATACGACAGTATTCGAACGTGGCATTGAAAATCGTTGGCCTATTGCGTCTATCACCAAGCTCATGACCGCAATTGTTGCCACGGAGCACAATGCGCTTGCAAGTAACATCACCTTTACCGAGTCTATACTGAAAGCAGAGGGGACTGCGGGAGGATTTGCAACGGGAGAAGTTGTGAATGGGGCCGACGTGCTCAAGGGAATGCTTCTTGTTTCGAGTAATGATGCCGCCGAAGCAATCGCCCAAACATATGGTCGAGACGCATTCATTCGAATTATGAATGAAAAGGCAAAAGAGCTTCGCATGCTTGATACGAAGTATGTTGACCCATCCGGACTCTCTCCGCAGAACCAGTCGACTGCAAGCGATCTGTATAAGCTCATGGGGTACCTATATGATGAGCATCCCGAACTATTACAGATCACCCGGCAACGCAGCGCAAGTATTTCCATCGCTGGCGTGAAGGCGAAGCGTAAATTGAGCAATATCAATATCTTTGCCGGCCAGGCAAATTTCATCGGAGGAAAGACGGGATACATTACCGAAGCTGAAGGAAACGGAAATCTGCTTACCTTATTCACGTATAATAATCAGCCGTTCGTTATTGTGGTACTTGGAAGCCCTGATCGATTCGGCGAAACAAAGTCGCTACTCACATGTATCTAACCCACGCAGTCCTTATTGTGAAGATCCTTAGCTTCTTCATGGCATCATTTTTGGTTGCCATTTTATTGGCGCCGATCTTGATTCATTTTCTTTATAAGTATAAGGCGTGGAAAAAGAAGCCGAAAGAAAAATCGATCGGTGGATACGATACTCCCATCTTTCAGAAATTTCACGCGAAGAAGGAAGTGTCCACTCCTCGCATGGGTGGTATCTTGATCTGGGGGACCGTACTTGTTATTGCGATCCTTGATTTTATTTTGGCGCGTGTATTACCGGAGCCGCTTGCCACTCAGGTTGATTTTTTGAGTCGATCGCAAACGTGGCTTCCGTTGTTCACGCTTGTCGCAGCTTCGTTGCTTGGATTAGTCGATGACATTATGACCGTTCGCAATAGCGGCAACTATATCAGTGGCGGACTGCGCTTTAAATGGCGGTTGGCAATGGTGTGTCTTATCGCAGTCGTCGGTGCGTGGTGGTTCCATTTCAAGCTTGGTTGGAGTAGTATCTACATTCCGTTCCATGGCAATATCGAGATTGATGGATTATATATGGTGCTGTTCGTATTGACCATGCTCGCCACGTTTTCAAGCGGTGTCGTCGACGGGCTCGATGGGTTGTCTGCCGGTGTACTTACCCCGATCTTTATATCGTTTGGTATCATTGCTTATTCGCGCGGATTGTATGATCTTGTCACTTTGATCGTTGTCATTGTTGGTGCTCTGCTTACGTATCTTTGGTATAACGTTCCCCCCGCGAAATTTTATATGGGGGAGACGGGCATTCTCGGACTGACAGCTGTGCTGTCGGTGATTGCATTCTTGACCAATTCGGTCATATTCCTTCCGATTATCGGGATCGTGTTGGTTATCGAATCGATGTCCGTCATCATTCAGCTGACTTCTAAAAAGTTGCGCAATGGAAAGAAGGTATTCCTTGCCGCCCCGATCCACCATCATTTCGAGGCACTGGGATGGAGCGAAAGCCAGATCACGATGCGTTTTTGGCTCCTGTCGGCGATCTTTTCCGGATTAGGATTGATATTGTACTTTTTGAGCAAATATCTCTATTAATACATTAATCAAGAGCTGCCCTACGGGGCGGTTTTTGGTTGCGCAATCTCGTATACTACTCTATACTAAGAAGGTATTTTATTGCATGTATGGGTTCACAATCATATATAGGAATTTCTCATTCTTCTTGCGTGGAATCCGATATTCGATCGAGCGCCGTTTCTAGGGTTATTTTTCTTATTTTGCAACGACCGCATGGGTCGCTTTTTTATTTTTAAAGACTTCACTTTTTTTTAGTTGTCTTCTATAATGCCTGTACGTATTAGCGGGTATTGCATAGTGGTAGTGCGCAACCTTCCCAAGGTTGAAGCGAGGGTTCGATTCCCTTTACCCGCTCACAACTTAAAAACCCCCGGGAAACCCCCGGGGGTTTTTAAGTTGTGGATGAGTAGATACGGGAATCGAAGGGTATCTGAAAAATATAAACTGCTTTATATTTTTCAGAACCCCGGCTTTGAAGGAGGAGTGGAACCTGTGCGAATTTATGAGCACGATGGAGCGACGGGTGAAAAGGATTCCCTTTACCCGCTTAAAAAAAACAACATAAAAGCCTTTGAGGCTTTTATGTTGTTCAGTATGAAAAGGGAACGGGGGTATTAGCTCTTGTCGGCTTGTTGATCCGGAATTTTTCGTGTAGTACTCGCGCTTTAAGGAGGAAGTCGATCGCGTCATTCGCATCTACCGATATGATCGATGCCAATGTGCTCAGTTTTGTATTGAATACCGCACGGTCGGATCGTGGAATTCTTACTCCTTCGTTTGTCCTAATGTATAATTCTTCGTTGAGATGGTTAGTATCCGCGACACAGATGAGGTGATCTACCGTCCCAGTTTTTTGATCCAAGAAGCGTATCGATAGCGTGGTCTGTTCTTCGTGTAATGCCCGAAATATATAATCATTAAAATCGAGATCGTCTGATATGCCACGCGTCAGGTTGAATGTGAACCGGTCGACACGTTCCTGACCTGGCCAGTCTTTTGCAATTGTAATGATGTCTCCTTCGCGCATGACCCGTATTGTACTGGGGACTCCTTGTACGATGGGGTATGCGGGAATCGTTCGAGTGTCTTTGATACCATCTACATCGATCAGTTCACGGTGCATGAAGTATGGGCAAAAAATAAATCGTCGCTTATTTGTGTAACAGAGGATCGATCGGTGGCGGCCAACGATCATATCCTCGATGTAATAGGTCTGATCGAACCCTGCCTTGGTTAATTCATTCCTGATGTTTCTCGACTGTTCATAGCAGTTCGACCCGAACTGTTTAGACGGCCTTTGTCCGTTTAGGACATACATGGACGCGGCGGAACTATATTGAAATGAGAGCGAATTATCTAGAATTCGCTTTAGTTTTTTTAGCCCCGTATTCATACGTACACGTATACCATATAATCGCAGATTGTACAGGGGGATACTGGCTTTTTCGACCTGTTTTTGCTATACTGAGGTATATCAATAAGCGCCAGAAGATGGCCTTTTATTTTCTAAATTATGGCGAAAAAAGCAGAAAACATCGATGAGCTAATCGAGCAGGCTCAGGAAAAGGAGTCGAAGAAGGTAGCCGCCAAAAAATTGGAGGACCCGATCGATAACAGGGGCAATGCCTCGTATAGTGCAAAGGATATTCAGGTCCTCGAAGGATTGGAACCGGTGCGCAAGCGTCCGGGTATGTATATCGGCTCTACTGGAGCGCAGGGATTGCACCACTTGATTTGGGAAGTTTTCGACAACTCGCTCGATGAAGCGATGGCGGGCTACGCCAAGAATATCAAAGTAGAGTTGTTAAAGGATGGTACGGTCACTGTGCAGGATGACGGACGTGGCATTCCCGTAGACATTCATCCGAAGACAAAAAAGTCGGCGCTCGAAACTGCGGCGACTACATTGCATGCCGGCGGAAAATTCGATGGTGATTCATATAAGGTCTCCGGAGGCTTGCATGGCGTGGGACTTTCTGTTGTGAACGCACTTTCTACCTGGATGAAGATAGAAGTGTGCAAGGAGGGAACGATGTACGTGCAAGAGTATAAGATCGGCAAACCACAATATGATGTAAAGAAGGCTGGCAAGTGCACGGCAAATGGAACCAAGGTTTCATTCAGGCCTGACGGGACAATCTTTTCAACACTCGAATTCGATCGCAAGGAGATTGTCGGACATTTGCGCCAACAGGCATTTCTTACGAAGGGCATCCGTATCGAGATCATCGACGATCGTGAGGATGTTCCGTTTTACTACTCGTTTTATTTTGAAGGTGGACTCGTTTCGTTCGTTCGGTACGTGAATCGTAATCACACTCCCGTACATAAGGAGATCTTCTATGTGCATAAAAGTTCGGAGAGTATCGACGTTGAAACCGCATTTATTTATAACGATGACCCGGATGCTCGTGAGCTTAGCTTTGCGAACAATATCTATACGCCTGACGGAGGTATGCATGTGACCGGATTCCGTACTGCATTGACGCGTGCGTTGAATGACTTTGCGCGAAGTATTAATGCGCTGAAGGGATCCGAAGATAATTTGACTGGCGATGACGTACGCGAAGGCATTACGGCAATCATTTCCGTCAAGCTGCGCGACCCACAATTCGAAGGGCAGACCAAAGCTCGTCTCGGAACACCTGGGGCGCGGGGTGCAGTGGAGTCCGTGCTTTCGGAGGCGCTAAAGGAATACTTTGAAAAATATTCCGGGGATGCGAAGGCAATTATCGAAAAATGTATCTTGGCGCAAAAGGCCCGCAAGGCCGCCAAGGCCGCCAAGGACACCGTACTACGTAAGGGCATGCTCGAGGGGATGACCCTGCCGGGTAAGCTCGCGGATTGTTCGAGTCGCAAGGCGCAGGATTCCGAGATTTACATCGTTGAGGGAGACTCCGCAGGCGGTAGCGCCAAGCAGGGGCGTGATCGTCGATTCCAGGCGATTCTTCCGCTTAAAGGAAAGATCTTAAACGTTGAGAAGGCGCGTTTGGATAAAATGTTATTGAACAATGAAATCAAGTCCTTGGTCATCGCGTTGGGTACTGCTATCTCGGATAGTTTTGATATCGAAAAATTACGTTATCATAAGGTGATTATTATGACCGATGCTGATACTGATGGAGCGCACATCCGCACGTTGTTGTTGACGTTGTTCTATCGGTATTTCCGTCCTGTTATTGAAGGAGGATTTTTGTATATCGCGCAGCCACCGTTGTTCCGACTTCAGTTGGGTAAGGATGTTCGCTATGTCTATACGCCCGATGAAAAGGACAAGGCCGTTACCGATATGACTGCCGGTAAAAAGGCTGAGGCTAACGTGAATGTGCAGCGCTATAAGGGACTCGGAGAAATGAACCCTGATCAGTTGTGGGATACGACCATGAATCCTGAATTCCGTACATTGCTTCAGGTTATGATCGATGATGCTGAGGAAGCTGATCGCTTGTTCGAGATCCTTATGGGTGATGAGGTTGCTCCGCGTAAGCAGTTTATTCAATCGAATGCTACGCTTGTTAGTAATCTCGACATCACTTAGGGAGTGCATGGGGTTCGCGAACCGTTGCGTTGTGGGCCCCTGTTGCTTCGGTCGCTGTATCGGTAAATACAGCTTCCTCAGTAACTTTCCCACGCCTTACGTTTCATCGAACCGCATGCACTCCAGTATCCCTAGGCTAAACCTTGCATTTTACTGGGGTTTAGTGTATGGTAATAACTGACTAATTTAAGCAAATCCCGAAAAACTCTTATGTTTTCACGTCTTACTTCGTATATTCAGGAATCGCGGCAGGAATTTAAGCGCGTCAATTGGCCAACTCGCCAAGAGACGATTCGATTGACCGGCATGGTTATTGGACTTTCGCTCATCTTCGCCGTATTTTTAGGGGTATTGGATATGGTATTTAATTATATTCTTGTTACGTATCTCATATAATCCATGACTGAAACAACACCACAGCAGGAACATGCAAAGCCTTCGGAAAAAAAATCCGAAAAGAAGGAGCTTTCCCAGAAGGGAGAGCGACATTGGTATGCAGTGCACACCTATTCCGGGTACGAAGACGCTGTTGCTCGGTATTTGAAACAGCGAGTTGACTCTTTGGAAATGGACAACAAAATCTTCAATGTTGTTGACGGTATTTACATACTGTTTGAATTCGGGAATGATGGCTGATTGCAGACCAACGACTGGACAACCTTGAGATAAAGCTTCAAGGACAGGGAAGTTAAAGCTCTCATAATAAGACGCAGTTAGTAAGGCAGAAGCATTTCTATAAAGTCTTAGATGATATTTTTTATCGGATGATTCATACCAACATATAGAAAATATTTTTGTTTTTTATTTTGTTTTGACTTTGTCATATCAAAAGGAATCCCGAAAGGAAGAACGAAGATTTTATTTTTAATGGGCGGGAACATTGAAATAAGTTCGTTTTTAACTTTTATAGAAGAAACAATAATTTTATCTGACTTTTCCACCATTTCGCCTAACTGTTTATTTAATCTATTTACGTCTTTCTTAGAATAGAATTCAGGATAATAATGGTAAGAAAGACCATGGCAAAAACTGAGAACCTTTCCTGATGTGTAGAGTGGAGCTGCCTGATTTAATGCTAAAAAAATATCATTTTTTTGTTTAAACTCTTCTAGACTGATTCGTCCCTTTAGCCAAAATAATCTGGGCCTAAGATTATCAAAAGTATAAATTTTATACTGATTTTTTTTATCGTAAAGTTGCAGGGCTTTAATTAAATTTTCAGAAAAGACGACCGTTCCAAACCGTCGGTTATTTTTTGGGTTTAATGCTCCCCCTGATGCAAAAAAACTGTACTTTGGAATAAAGTATAAATTGAGAACGATATTAAATATCAACTGAAACAAAAAGATATAGATTACTGTTTTAGCCTTGCCTAAAGCATAGATAGAGTTTAGGAAAACGGATGTCAGTAGAATAAGAGGTAAAGCAAAAATAATTATTCTTAGAACTTCGATGGATTGAAAATATGTATTTTTATAAACAAGCGGTAAAATAATAGGGCCAAGAAAATAAAAACCTAAAGCAACAAACATGCCAATTGAAAAAACTAAAATGACATCCTTCTTAATTTTATTTAAAAAAATATTTTTCTTTCCTTCATTCGTTAATTTAGAAAATAAAGGCATAGAGGAAACGTTATAGGCCGTCACAATAAACATCAATGCATCCAAAAACCGGTAGCCGGCCGAATAAATTCCGACGGCTTGTTTGCCTTTTATAAAATTTAGAATAAGAACATCAACCTTGGAGTAAAATCCGGCCAGTAAACTGATAAGGAGAAAGACAAAAGATTTTTTTATTATGATCGTCCATTGTTTAAAATTAATTTTTATAGATAATCTGCCAACCTCTTTTTTTACAAGAAAAAAGTTTACCAAGGAATATAGGTTATACAAAGCAAAAGTAATCAAAAAAACGGGCATTAATTGTTTGGTTATCAGGACGCCGGTAATTAACGAAATTACCAAACAAACTTGAAAGATCATAGAAACAAGAGATGCTAAATATGATTTTTGTTTAATGGAACTTAAGATCAAATAGGTGCCGGAAAACATATTGGCAAAAATCACAAATGAAGTTAGAATGATCGGAATAAGAATATAAATTGGATATCTAAAAATTATAGCCAAACATATGGTAAGGACAAATGTGATTAACGACAAATAAAATCTAAGTGAGAAAAGTTCCCTGACTTTTTTTTCTATAGAATCATTGATGTAGACCAACCCGTAAGAAGTTGTGCCAAAGTCCAATAGCGGTAAAAGTAACCCGATTTGTGTCCATGCCAAAGTATAGACAGCGTATTCTTCGGGTTTAAAATAATTAATTAGAACCAAAAATAAAACAAAATGAAGGATTTTATTGACAATAGAAGAAATATTCAGACTTAAAAAATTTAAATAAAAAGGCCGCTTCAATATTTCTTCATAAATAGTTTTTGGAATCCTGATTATTTCGTAAAGTTTTTGATTAAAAGATCCATATTTTAATAAAAACTTTAGACGATTTTTAAATAAGTAAAATTCCTTTTGAGGATTGTCTTGCGAAACTTCAAAATGTTTATAGAAAATTTTTGAATCGACACCAATTTTAAATCTAGATTTTTTAGCGTTATAACAGTAGTCAACTTCTTCGTAGTACATAAAATAACTTTCATTAAAAAAACCAATTTTATCAATGACTTTTTTTTTGATAATCATTAAAGATCCGGAGACAAAATCAACGGAAGAAAAGCGGTTTCTCGGTTTTTGGTCGATCAATCCCCCGCTCATCCTCCAACTATCAAGTTTACCTCCGTAGTAAGTTTTACCCTGCTGGCGCATGGCAAATCCAAAGATGTCGAAATGGTCATATGAGTCTAATAAGTTTAACTGACCTAATTTGGTAAATGATATATCTGGGTTGGCAATCACAAAAAGATCACATCCATTTTTTATAGCTTTTCTTAAACCATTATTAACACCGGCGGCATAACCTTGATTGTTATCAGAATTGTCAACGAAATATAATTCCTGCCTGCCGCCAGGCAGCCGTAATTCGCTAACCTCTTTCTTTAATCTGCTAATTTCTGACTGAGGTGTCTTGTATGATACGAATATAAATCCAATTTTCATATTTTTATTTTTTATTTTTTAAATTAAAAAATGATAGTGAGACATACGTCACAAACTCCATATACGCAAATCCTAAATCCAGAGGTATTCGAAAGAGTCCGTCCTCGTACCCTTTGTCTGTAATAAATCTGGCCCAAAACATATGAATAGGATATAAAAAGATTTTTTTGAACGAAGATTTTTCTCCTCCCAAATACTTTTCTTTTCCCATTCTGATTCCATAGCTGGTAAATTTTACAAACATCTGACTAATGGAGCGATAAGAATAGTGAAGTATTTTATTTTTTAACTGACTAGTTTTACCTTTTTTAACCTCATAAAAGTAGTGACCCAATGTTTGCTTAACCAAACCAAATTTTTTTTTAAACAAAACCATTTTTTTATAATTTTCACCTCCATAACAAAGTGGTTTTTCAAGATAATGAGTTTGAAACTTAATATAATATCCTGTGTAATTCATTTTGATGTCATGAATTACAGACAAAATTTCTTTACTCAATTTTTGTGGAACTACTTCGTCACTATCAAGGACCAATAACCAGTCGTTGACCGCTTTTTCAAGTCCGATTTGACACTGGTCTTCCCATAGGCGCCCTTTGTAATTAAATATTTTGGAGTGATGTTTTTTTGCTATTAAAACAGTATCGTCAGAAGATCCTCCATCCACAACAATAATTTCATCGGCAATTTTTTTTATTGAAGCAAGGGACTTTTCTAGAGTCTCAGCGGCGTTTTTTGTGATCATCAAAACCGATAGTTTTGCGTTCATGGCTATATTATACACCGTCATCAAAGTGGTATAACGAGAAAAATAAAGCCATATAACAACATAAACAAGTGATTTTGTAGGTTATAACCGACTGCAAAAGAAAGATCAAAGTGCAAAAATCAAATATCAAAAACAAATGAAAATCATATTTATTTTTGCGCTATTAATTCGTTTGATTTGTCTGTATTTATTTAGAAATGTTGATAATTATGATCTGCAATCGTATATCCAAGTTGGTGAACTGACTTTAAAAAGAATTAATATTTATTCCGATGTAGCCAATTTCCATCATCCGTATTTACCTTTTTTTCTTTATGTTGAGGCACTGGCAGTATGGTTAGGACAATCAAAAATAATTGTTATAACGATAATAAAGATTATAAATATTATATTTGATTTGGGAATCCTTTGTCTGGTTTATCTGCTTTCAAAGAAAAATCTGAAAGCAACTTTTTTATATGCCATGAATTCTGTGACAATCTTAATTACAACTTTGCATGGGCAGTTTGATGTTATTCCAGTGTTTTTTATTCTTTTAACAATTTATTTACTTAAAATAAAGAAAGAATTTGGAGCAGTTTTATGTTTTTCATTCGCTATTCTTACAAAAACCTGGCCAATATTATTTATTATTCCAATTGCACGGAGAATAAAAAATAAAAAATTGTTGATTTTGATTGCATTCTTTCCAGCACTATTTACTGCTTTTTATATTTTGTTTTTTAAAAGCAATCTAATAGATATTGTAAAAACATTGGCTAGTTACCAAGGTTTATGGGGTATATGGGGTCCATGGGTATTATTAGGAAAAATAAGAATACTTTGGCAAAAATTATCAACTTTAATATTTCTTACCTGTTTTTTTAGTTACTCGTGGTTTAATAAAGATAAAAACTTATTAAAAGGTATTCTTAAGTTACTATTTTTCTTCTTTATTTTTACGACAAATTTTTCAATCCAATATTTTGTCTGGATTATCCCTTTTCTAATTTTAATTAAACCAAAAAAATATTCTTCGTTACTCATATTAATAACAATTTATTTGCTGTCTTTTTATTGTATCTGGGTGTTTCGTTTTAGCACACCTAAATGGTTGACAGTTACCCAAAATATTATTGGTTTTATACTATGGCTTAGCTTCATTAAGGTCGGGTATCTATCGAAAAAAATATCTTGATTTGATGCTCCATAAATATGGTTTTGTAGGTTATAAGCGGTAGACGAACTTTAATTAAAAATTAATAATTAAGAATTCACAATAATATGTTTAAAAAAATATTTAGTTTTTTGTTAATACTTATATTATATTTTTTGCTAGTTATAAATGTTAAAGCTTTTGAATTTATAAAATCACCTGATAATCCTCTACCTGTTTCCTACATTGATAATTACGCAAACCAACTTCAAGCAAACATTTTTAAGGAGGGAGATATTTACAAGGGAATTTTTGCTATCAATAGACCTCCGGAAAACTATTACTCCTTGGGATATTTTGAATCGACCAATGGTATTGATTGGACAATGAAAAAAGAAATATTAAATACCAGTGTAGACTTATCTAACCCAAGCGTCATAAAAACTCAAACAGGATATTTATTATTTATTACCCGTTATGAAAACAACACGATCTATAAAATTTATTCCAGCATTTGCGATTTTGATTTTAACTGTTCGTCAAGTTTTTCGCCGGTGATAACGCCTGACATAAACAATGGTTCGGAAAAAAAAGGTGTTTTTGCCAGTCGTCCTTTTGTTCAAGACAATCGCACTTATTTATTTTTCGGAGCTTGGGGGGACGATGGATTTAAAATAAAATTAGCTTATTCTGATGATCTTATTTTCTGGCAAAGATGTCCAAATGGATTTCTGTATGGATCAGACGGCCCTTTTCCCTATGTGGAAAGTAATAATCTTTATCTGTTTACTCACCAATCCGATAGTAGTGGGATTAAAGTGGTAAAAACTGCTTTGCCACTAACATGTGATTCGATTTTTGAAGATCAAGGATATCTGCTAATTCGCGATCAGAGTTATGATCAGAGGCATCTAATTTTTCCATCAATTCTGAATGATAACGGAGGTTTAAAATTATATTATTCAGGATTAGGAAACGATTCACGCTGGAGGTTAAATTTGGCTTGTTCCGGACAAGCATGTTTATCAACACCAACATTTACCCCGACCCCAACATTAAATCCACTAACCCCCATCATAATCGTTCCTGGATTCATGGCATCTTGGAATAAAGATGCGATTCTTCATAACGACGATAAATCCCAATCAGAATGGAAATTAAATCCGATTGTTACAGAATTTGATGGAATTATAAATACTTTAAAAAATCTAGGATATAAAGAAAATAATAATTTATTTGCATTTACCTATGACTGGCGAAAACCCATTTTGCAGATTGTTGATGATTTAAACATTTTTATAACTAATTACCTGTCACCAACAACTAATTTCCAAATAATCGGCCATTCTCTTGGTGGATTAGTCGGTAGAATTTATTCACAAAAATATAATAACGCAAATAACGATAAATTAATCACAGTTGGTAGCCCGCATCACGGAGTTACTGTAGCTTATAAAATTGTTGAGGCTGGAGAAATAGAGAGATTTAACGATTATCTATGGTTAGCAACAAAAATGATTTTAATACTAAATAAAAATAATTTAGAAACGGATAAACAAACACTTAACCGGCTAATTCCGGTTATGAAAGATCTTTTTCCTGTTTACAACTTTTTAAAAAAAGATGGAGTTGAGATAAACGTGTCCGATATGAAAATCAAAAATGAGCTTTTGACAAATGAGACTTATGAGTCTAATAAGACTAACTTGATTTCTCTAGTTGGCGAAAAAGGAAATACTTTAAAGGGTTTTAATGTTGAAAACCAAACCGTTATTGATAAATTACTTGATAAATATCCTGATGGTCGTCCGCAATCCTCTTTCTCAGAAATTGGCGACTATACGGTACTTTCTTTAAGTGCTGCGATAGGAACTCCGATTATTTTAAACCTTGGACACAATGAACTGATTTATAAAAAGGAAGGCATTAAAAAAATTCTAGATCTACTTTCCATTAAATATGAAGAATCGCAAATTGTTGAGGGAAAGGGAACAACCATAGATCGTTCATTGATATTTCTGATCAGATCACCGGCAACGATGACGGTCGAGTTTAATAACAACACGTATACAGAGAACGAAGGATTGATTTTTATTCCTGATGCACAATCGGGCAATTATAACTTAAAAGTTCAAGGTACTGACCAAGGCAAATACGAAGTAATTGTTGGGCAAATTTCAGAAAACAACGATATTTGGGAAAGCATTAATGGAGAAATTACTCAATTACCAGCCTCATCTCAAGTAGATAATTATGATATAGAATATAATAATCAAATTGCCTCTTCTATATTTCCTGCCCCGACTATTACTCCAACCCTTATTCCAACAGCGATACAAATTCCAACAACAATGCCAACATCAACTTAGGAACATCATCAAATCAAGAAAAATTGATTACTCCAGCTATTGGATTAAATCAGCAAACGGAAGCAAAAAAAGAAATTAAAAAAACATCAATTTGGAATTATCTTTGGGCATCAATAACGTCGCTAATAGTCGGCGGAATAGGATATTTGTTTAGAAAGAAAATCCTGAAGAAATGAAAAAAATAAAATTAAATCTAAATCAAAGAAAAGCAATATCTGAGTCAATTAATAATTTATCAGTTTCGATTATTGTGATTGGAATTGTAACTCCTATTTTTTCAAAAAATATTTTAAATTCGCTAAGTTTAATTAATTTTATAACAATTGCTTTGATTTCATTTTTGCTTATTTTTTTCTCAAATTATTTGTTAATATAAATATATGGATCTTACGATTTATATCACCTCTTGGGGAATATTTTTTGAATTAATAATAATATTTATGTATTTCTATATTGAAAAAAAATGAATAATTTAAATTTAATTTTATTAATAGTATTTTTTTCTTTAGCAGTTTTTACTTTTAGCCTTTTTTATTTTGATCCAAAGGGTTCTGCTAAAAAATCTGCGAAGGAATAAATATGGTATATCGAAGAAAATTTCCTATTCTAACAGTCTAAAAAGCTACTTTTGTGGGTTATAACCTATTGACTTGTTTTTTTGTTAATTCTAAAATTATTTTATGAATCTATTTTCATATAAAACATTTTTAGAAGTTATCACGATTATTATTACAAATCTGACTTCCGGTTGGTTTGGCGCACTATTAATTACCACAGGTTTTATAAATGGAATAACATTTGATAAATATTTAAAATCGTTGATGTTGAATTTACAATATGGTATATTGGGATTAATAGTTTCATTGTTATTAACAGAAAGGATTAAATCATTATGAATAATGCTCAAAATTTTATGACAAATGTAAACATTGCTTACATGCTTTTTATTATTGCCACGTTGCTTCTCGTGGGTTTGGTTACTCTGTTTGACAAAAAAGATCGTAGGCGATTAGTTAAATAAAGATAGGAATCAGACTAAAACCTGCGAAGAAATGATTCTTTCAGTTAATCTTCAGTGTAATTTGACTTTCTAAATAGCTGGGTATATACTGCTACCAAATGTAGGTTATAACCTACAAATACAATGAGAATTAAAAAAAAGGTTCTCCAGAAAGTAGTCTCTGTCTTTGCCAGTGTTCTTCTTTTATTAAATTCTTTTACCCCTTACTTATTAATTGCTCCTGTTATTAGTCCGGTTGGTGCACAAGAGGAAATTACACCGACTATAGAACCAACTTCAGCACCAACTGAAACGGCAGTTCCAACTCCAACTGTTGAAGTCACACCAACGGTTGAAGTTACACCGGTTAAAACAATTACACCAGCTGAAGTTCCAATATTAGAGCCAACTGAAGCACCATCGGTTCCCTCGCCTCCGGTTGAAGAAAGCCAAACAGTCAATAGTGAGGAAAGCGCCAAGCTATTCGTTTCCTTCTGGCAAACTAATCCTGATGGATCCGAAACAACGGCAGGGGTTGTTTCTTTAAATCAAACTTACCAGGCCCCGCAAAATGATAAAGTTACGATTACTTTCACCAAACTTCCCGAAAACCCCGGCAAGTTAACTATAAAAGAAGTCAAATTAAGCGTAGAACAACAAGCAGATATTGGCGCATTTTCAGATACCGCCTATGATATTACTTCGGACATG